>UETR01000038.1_pt1 | contig 30629 bp, 28 predicted proteins | sample 1817881 | NCBI WGS metagenome assembly UETR01 (sample SAMEA4730918, study PRJEB27012) | Candidatus Amarolinea aalborgensis | place: Denmark | collected 2014-01-09
TCATTTAGCGTTCAGCGTTCTGTTTCCCGGCTCTTGGTCTATGAACCGGCGCAGCCACAGCTCGGTGTTGAACCAGCGCCACAGGAGCAGGCGCCGATCAGCCTGGCCGCTTTGATGTTCTTGGAAGACCTGATCTACGACGGCTGCGTTCCAGTAGGGCCGCTGGCGGAAACTGGCGCTGGCGAAGACCTCACGCAGGGTCGGCTGCAGCGTCGTGCGGAACCAGGCCGCTTCCGGCGTGCCGAAAGCCATCTTGTCCTGTCGCTGCGCAATCGCTGGCGGCAGCACATCGGCCAGACCGCGGCGCAGCAGCCATTTGGTCTCGCCATCGCGCAGCATGAAACGAGCCGGCAGCGCAAAAGCGAATTCGACCAGGCGATGATCGAGGAAGGGCACACGCGCCTCGATACTGAAGGCCATCGAGTTGCGATCTTCGTAGTGCAGAAGCGACGGCAGGTGCAGCGTCGTGAGATACTGGTACATCTGGCGGCGCAGCGGATCGCGGTAGGGCGAGGGCATCTCCAGCCAGGGCTGCGGCTGCGCCGTCAGGGCTGATCCCAGCCAGGCCGGCCGCGTGCGTCCGCGACCTACCTGGATGGCGCCGCGTAGGGCGGCGGGTAAGGCCAGCCCCAGCGCGCCGGTCAGCAGAACGCGCGGCGGTACGCCATGCCGACCACGAAAGCCTTCCAGCTCGCGGCTCAGCCCGGCGAAATCGGCGTGACGCAGGTGATTGGCCCACAGGCCGGAGAAGAACGGATGATAGCCGCCGAGAATCTCGTCGCTGCCCTGGCCGTCGAGCATCACTTTGATGCCCTGCTGCCCGGCCAGCTGCATGACGCACCACTGCGCCACGATGCTGGTGGAGCCGAACGGCTCTTCCTGGCGCCAGATCAGGTCAGGCAGCAGCTCGTTGAGCGCCTCGGCCTGTGGAAAGGCAAAGAAGGCCTGTGCGCCGGTCTGCGCGATGACCTCACGTGCAAAACGGCGCTCATCGAAGGCGGGATCATCGAAGCTGGCGGTGAAGGTGCGCTGGCGCTCGCCGATCATGGCGCGATCCACGCCGTCGGCGTCGAGCAGGCGGGCGATGGCGCACACGATGGCCGATGAATCCAATCCGCCGCTCAGGCAGGTGCCGATGGGCGCATCACTCTGCAGGTGCAGGCGCACCGACTCAAAGAACAGCTCGTGCAGCCGTTCGGCAGCGGCCCGGTCGCTCAGATCATCCAGGCGTTGCTCGGGGTTCAAATCCCAGTAACGCTGGATAGCCAGGTTCCCGGCGCGGTACACGAGCCGGTGCGCAGGCGGCAGCTGGCGAATGTCAGCAAACATCGTTTCCGCGGTGTGATCCAGGTAGCCGTAAACCAGGTAATCATAAAGGCGATCCCCGTTAGGCTGGCGGGGCGTGGCTCTATCCACGAACAGCGCCTTGATCTCCGAAGCAAACAGCAGGCGCTCGGCGTTGAGGTGGTAATAGAAGGGCTTGATGCCGAAGCGGTCGCGGGCCGCAAACAGCCGCTGGCGGCGCTCGTCCCAGAGCGCAAACGCAAACATGCCCTCGAAGCGCCGCACGCAGTCGTCACCCCACTGTTCATAGGCATGCAGAATGGCCTCGCTGTCGCTGCGTGAACGGAAGATGTGGCCGGCCGCCTCCAGCTCGCTCACCAGGCTGCGGTAGTTGTAGATTTCGCCGTTGAAGACCAGCCACAGCGTGCCATCCTCATTGGTCATCGGCTGGTGTCCGGCCGGCGAAAGATCAAGAATCGCCAGGCGGCGGAAGGCCAGCCCGGCCGGCCCCTGCTGGTAGATGCCCTGGTCGTCCGGGCCGCGGTGACGCAGCAGATCCGCCATCTCTTGCAACTGCGCTTGTTCCACGGGGTGTTGATCCCTGCGACAGATGCCGGCAATTCCACACATGCGCTTCTAGCTCCTCGCCGTTGGCAACGACGCGTAGAGATCGAGCAGGCGGGCGGCCTGCGCTTCCCAGTTGTATTCGCGGCGTGCGGCCGCCAGCCCCGCGGCGCGCATCGCGGCCTGGCGCGCAGGCGCCTGCAAGATGCTGTTCACCGCCGCGGCCACCGCTGCCGGCGTCGGTTCCGTCACCGTGACTCCGGCGCCGGTAGCGCGCGCGACGCGGCCGATTTCCGGCCAGTCGCTGGCGACAAAGGGCAGCCCCGCCATCATGTACTCGAACAGTTTATTGGGCATGGCAAAGCGGTCGTTCTTGTTGCGCCCGGCCAGCAGGATCATGCCCACATCGGCCGACGCGGTCGCGCCCAGCAGTTGGTCAGCCGGCAGCGCGTCGAGCATGAAGACGCGGGATTGCAGGCCGAGTAGCGCCGCTTCCTGGCGAATCGGCTCTTGAAACGTGCCCAGGTTGAAGCCCAGGAAAGTCAACACCACGGTGTCCGGCAGCAGCGCCAGGGTCTGCACCAGCTCCAGCAGATGGCGGTCGGGCAAGACCGCGCCTTGCAGGAGCATGATGCGCTGCTCCGCGCGCAAGCCCAGGCGCCGGCGCAGATAGTCCGAGCCGGCAGCCATGTCCTGGTAGCGCGGGGTGTTGAGCACCAGGGTTGGCGGCGGAATGTGATAACGATCTGCCAGCTCGACGACGATGGACTGGCTGACGGTAATCACCGCTGCGGCCTGCCCAATCAGGCGGCGCTCCAGGCGGGCGAAGTTGCGCTGCGCCAGCGCCTGTTTGACGCGATTGGGCCAGGGGAGGCTGGCTGCGGCTGGCCCCAGCGTCATCTGATCCACGAACAGCTCGTGGGCATCGTAGACCAGGGGCGTACGCCAACGCTGCGCCAGCGCGGCCGCGGCTGGCAGCGTGTCGAGGTCGTGCGCGTGCACCACGTCCGCGCGCTGATCCGACGCAGCCGCCAGCAGCGCGCCACTGCCTCCCCAGCGCCAGAGATCAGCCGCGTGGCCCGCCATCCGCCGCCAGCCGGTCGTGTCTTCCCAGGCGGGCAGCGGCGCAGCGATGGCCGTCAGTCCCCCTGGCGCAGCCCAGCCCAAGCGGGCAATGTCGGTTGGGCGAATGTGGCTCACGACAGTCACGCGGTAACCAGCCGCGGCCAGGGTCTCGGCTTCACGGCGCACGCGATTGTCGTGCAGCAGGTTGCTGGTGACCAGCATCAGGACGTGGGTCATGGCTGCCTCCCCCGGCTGATGGCGTTCTGATTACGACTCACGGACCGGTAGAAGATGACGGCTGTGAGGAAGATGGCGCTGTAGGCGATGGTGGAGGCCCACGACGCGCCCAGGACGCCCCAGCGTGGGATGAGCAGCAAATCGAAGATGACCGTCAACACCAGCGCCAGGCCGGCGTTGACCGAATTGTAGTGGACATAACCGCGACCGGCAATTTCGTTCGTCAGCACTTTGCCGCCGCCGAGCAGAATGACGCCGGGCAGCAGGGCGAGAAGCGGTTGGTATGCGGCCAGGAAAAGGTCCGAATAGATAACCTGGATCACTTGGCGGCCGAGCAGCGCAATGAAGACGCCTCCCACCAGGGTGATGCCCAGGGTCAGCGCGAAGATGCGCGGCGTCACGCGATTCATATCTTCTGGCCGCGTCGCCGAGGCTTTGGGGAAGATGACGAAACTAACGGCGTTGGGCAGGTGCCAGAGCAGCTCGGCCAGCGCAACGGCCGCGGTGTAGATACCCACGGCCGCCGGGCCGAGCAAGATGCCGACGATGAAGAGATCAAGCCGGTAGTTGAAAAACTGCAGCAGGTTGCCCACGTAGCCGCGCAGGCCGAAGGCCAGCATTTGACCCAGGATGGCCCGGTCGTAGCGCGGCCGCAAGTCGCCCCCGGCGCGCTGCACCTGCCAGCCCAAGAGGATCATCACGCCAAGCGCGGCCCCCACCGCGGCCAGCACCCCGCCGTTGAGACCCCAGCCCAGGCCAATGACCAGCAGGATGGTCAAACCCAGGGTCAGGACGCTTTGCAAGAAAGTGATCACGTTGACGGTGCGAATGCGTTGCATTCCCTGCAGGATGCCGCTGAAGAAGCTGTTGACGATGGCGGCTGGCAGCCCCACCGTCGCCAGAACGATGAGCGCCGCGGGCACACTCGGCGCCAGGCGCTGCAGGAGGCCGCTCGCCAGGCCAAGCGCCGTCAAAACCAGGCCGCCGCTGACGCCCAGCAGAGCCAGCAGCATGGCGTTCTGGGTTACCTGGGCCACCGACAGGCGGCGCGAGCCGATGAAATAGACGTTGGCGGCTGGGATGCCGCCGCTGAGGAAGAGGGCCAGCGTGGCCGGAATCAGCAGCGCCAGGGCCAGGCTGCCTTTGCCCTGCGGGCCGAGCCAGCGCGCGACGATGGCCGCATTGGCGACGCCGATCACCAGGGACACGACCTGGGTCAGGAAAGTAGTCGCGACATTGCGCGCAAATGTGCTGCGCAGCAGCCGCAGCCCGCGTTGAACCCTAGTTTGCATCGGCAGACGCCTGCGCCACGAGGATCAAGCCGTCGCCCCAGAACGACGTGGTGCGGTAGAGCGCGGAGGCGAGCAGGCGTTTGGGCAGCGAGCGGACATAGTCGAGACCGCGGCCGAGCAGATGGGGCGAGACGCCGTTCGCGGCGCGGGGGAGGGCCGCCGTTGAAGCCGACGCCGGCGGCGCTGGTCGTCCCAACAGGCGCCGGGCCACGTTCGGCAGGCCGGCGCGCGGCTGAAAGGTGTAAGCATAGACCTCGGTCACATCGAAGCCGCTCTTGCGCAGCAGATTGGTGGCCGTGACGTAGGAAAACCAGTAATTGTGGTCGGGATGCACATACTCGACGCCGCGCAGCAGCCAGAGCAGGGTTTGGATGCGAAAGGCGTTGGGCACCGTGATGATCAGCTCAGTCTGGCCCGGCGTCAGCAGTTGGCGCGCGGCTTGCAGGAACTGGACCGGGTTGGGAAGGTGCTCGATCACTTCGGTCGCCAGAACCAGGTCGAAGGGCTGGCCGCTGAGCTGGGCCAGAATGGACGGCTCGCAGATGTCGCCCGCGATGAGATGCTCGAAGCCGTGGCTGGCGAGGAACTGAATGCCTTCCTGGTCAATGTCCACGCCCCACAGTTCGGAAGCGACGGCCGCCAGCTTCTGGTGCATCAACTCCTGGCGCGCAAAGCGCGCGTGCAGCAGGCCCGCGTCCACGCAGCCCAAGTGCAGGACGCGGCGCCCGGCCGCGCGCGCCAGAATCAGGTCTTGCCGCCCCGTCAGGAGCGGGACGACGGGGAGTTTGGTCATGCTATTCATCATCGTGAGGCTTTCTCCGTCAGCACGCTGCGATAGATTGAGTCCAATGTCTGGCCGATGGCGGCCGGTGAATAGGCGGCCGCGCGTTCGATCATGATGCGCCGATCGAAACGCTCCGGCTGCGACTTCGGCGAGCTCAGTCGAGCCGTCAGCGCCGCGGTGATCGCCGCGGCCAGCGCCGGCGCATCGCCCGGCGGCGTCAGGATGCCGACCGCGTCGTCCACGATTTCGGGGATGCCGCCCACGGCTGAGGCGACAATCGGCACACCGCAGGCCATGGCTTCGAGCAGGACGCACGGCATGTTCTCCCACTGGCTGGCGAGCACAAAGAGATCAGCCTGGCGCAGAAAGTCAGCCACATCTGCTTTTGGTCGCGTGCCATGGAAGGTGACCTGGCTGGCCAGACCAAGCTCAGCCGCCAGCGCGGTGTAGGCGGCGCGCTGCGGCCCGTCGCCGATGACATCCAGCCGCCAGCGCAGCGGCGTCTCCTGCAGGCGGCGCAGGGCATGCAGCAGATCGGGAATGCCCTTGATTGGCACCAACGAACCCACACTCACGATGCGCAGGGGATCGTTAGGCGTACGCGCCGGCGCCGGGTAGAAAAGCGTGTTGTCCACCACGTTACCTACAATCTGGAAACGCGCGCGCAGACCGTGCTCTTCAATGCCGGTCTGCAGCGCACGGCTCACCGGCAAGACCCGGGCCGCCTGCCCAAAGGCGATGCGCGCCTTCCGAACTTCGCCAGGCGGCAGCGTATGCCGCGGAAAGGCGGAGAAGTGCTCGGTCACGACAAGGGGCAGGCGGTACAACTTGCTGAAAATGGCGGCCGCGAACCCCGCATCGTAGACATGCGCATGCAGGAGATCGGGCCGAAAGCCGGCGCGGTAGACCGCGCGCAACGCCTGTCCGACGGCGACCAGATGAACGCCGAGTGACACTTTCGGGATGGGCGCGGGGCGATACCAGGCGCGCACGGTGGGCAGGCCGGCCGTCAAGACGGGATCGGTCTCCGTTTCCACCTGCCACAGCCGGGGCAGGTCCCGCCGCGGCTCCGGGCAATGCAGCACGGCCACGTCATCGAAGCGGGCGACGGCCAGCGCGTGTTCACGCACAAAGGTGCCCTCATACGGCGCGGCTGCGGTGGGATACCAGGCGGTGATGAACAGCACGTGCAGCCGGCGGTCAGGCGCGCGCGCGTCGGGCGGCATGGTCATGAAGCGACCACCTTCTGCGGCGCAGGATCGGCCGCGGCCAGCAGGCGCACGATGCGCTCCGCGGCGTGGCCATCGCCAAAGAGGGGCGCGGGCGGCGTGGTCGGCCAGGGACGCTGCGCGGCTTCGATCACCTGCGCGGCGTCGCCCCAGGCCAGGCGGTTCCAGCCGGCCTCCACGGTTTCCACCCATTCGGTCTCCGGCCGCAGGGTGACGCAGGGCACGGCAAAACAGTAGGCTTCTTTTTGCACACCGCCGGAGTCGGTGAGGATCAAGGCCGCGGCCTGTTCCAGCGCCAGCATGTCCAGGTAGCCGATCGGCTCCATCGCAATCACGTTGGCGGGCAGGGCCAGGCCGTTGTGGGTTAGCGCGGCGCGCGTGCGTGGATGCAGCGGAAAGACGACCGGCGTCTGCAGGCCGGCCAGCGCGTCGAGAATCGCGGTCAGGCGGGCCGGATCGTCGGTGTTGTAGGGGCGGTGAATGGTGGCGAGCGCAAAGCCCTGCGGTCGCAGGCCCAGGCGGCCGGCCAGGGTCGCATGGCGAGCTGCCAGCGCGCCATGCGTCTGCAGCGCATCCACCATCACATCGCCCACCAGGTGCACGCCGCGGGTGACCCCTTCGGCCGCCAGCAGGTTGACCGCGGTTTGGGTTGGGCAGAAGAGCAGGTCCGCGCAGTGATCGGTGAGGATGCGGTTGTGCTCTTCGGGCATCGTGCGGTTGAAGCTGCGCAGGCCGGCCTCCACGTGCGCCACGGGGATGTGCAGCTTGACCGCGGCCAGCGCGCCGGCCAGGGTCGAATTGGTGTCGCCGTAGACGAGCACCCAGGCCGGTTTCTCCGCCTGCAGCGCCTCTTCGATCCGTTGCAGCATCTGCCCCGTCTGCCAGCCGTGCGGGCCAGAGCCGATGCCCAATTCGTAGTCTGGGCGCGGGATGGACAGCTCGTCGAAGAACAGGTCGGACATCGCGCGGTCGTAGTGTTGACCGGTATGGATGAGGATTTCGTGGTGTTGGCGGCGCAGGGCCTGGCTGACCGGCGCGGCCTTGATGAACTGCGGCCGCGCGCCGACGATGGTGACGATTTTCAATGAACCGGACCTGTCAAACTACACATTGGCAGCCACATGCAAGCGCGATGGGCGCAGGGGAAATGGCGCGCGTCACGCGGTCGCGGCGCACATGCAGCACCAAGAGGGAATACGGGTCGAACACTACGACATCTTTGACGCCCTGCGCCAGGTAGAAGTGCGGCGCCAACTCCAGGTCCTTGGCTTCGTATCCCCGACTGACCACCTCGATCACGGCTTCCGGAATGAGCGTGATTGCTTCTTCCTCTTCTTCCGGCTCGCGACAGAAGATCGAAATGTCGGGGCGTTTCAATGAACCATCGGGGAAGCTAATGTAGACATCCGCCACGTGTACACAGCCGCAGCCGCCGTGCTCTGTCGAACTTGGGCCGCGCCGTTCAATCGTTGCGCGGATACGATCCACCGCGCGTTGATGCTTCAGGACAGGATGCGCTTCCCAGATAGGCAATCCGCCCATGATTTCCAGGCGCACCCCCAGCCGGTCAGCGTCGAGAAATTGCCGGAGCAGACCCGCTTTGGTTGTTGTCATGTGCACCTCCTGGAAAACTTCAAATTTCTCCCGTCCTATTCATCCTGTACATCCTGTAAATCCTGTCAAATGAGGACAGGATTCACAGGACGCCAGCTTATTCGGCGAACTCGTCGGGGCTAACGTCGCGCATGTACTTGGCCGGCGAACCCATCACCAGGGTGGCAGGCGGGACGTCGCGCGTCACGATGGAGCCGGCCGCAACGAAGGCTTCGGCGCCCACTTCGATGTTGGGCAGCAGCGTGACGTTGGCGCCGACGCGCGCGCCGCGGCGAATGGTGCAGCCGCCCCGTTCCTGGAACCGCTTTTCGGTGCGGCCCATGTAATTGTCGTTGGTGGTGACCACGCAGGGCGCAATGAAGCAGTGATCCTCAATCGTCACCCACGCGCACAGATAGACGCCGGTCTGCAGCTTGGTGTAGTCGCCGATGTTTACTTCGTTTTCGATTGTCACATGGCTGCCGACGATGACGAAGCTCCCGATCTGGCAGCGGTCGCGCACGAACGCGTGGTCGCCGATCATCGTTTTCTCGCCGATCGTGGTGCCGTTGTAAACGACCGCGCCCGCGCCAATGATGCAGTCCGCGCCGATGCGCAGCGGGGGCAGGCCGGGCGGCGTTTTGACCGCGCTGGTGGGCGCGGGCCGCGGCGGTCGTCCCAGCACGGCCTGGTCGCCCACCCACGTCCCCGCGCCGATGACTGTGCCCGCGTGCACCACCACGTGATGCCCCAGCGTCACGCCCGCGCCGAGGCGGACGCCCGCTTCGATCACCACATACTCGCCCATAGTCACATCCGGGCCAAGCGCAGCGGTTGGATCAATGATAGCTGTCAAAGGAAAGCTCCTGTGCGAAGATTAGAGATCAGAGATCAGAGATCAGAGATCGGGTTTGTGGAAGGCGGGTAATTTGTGGTCTCTGGTCTCCGATCTCTGGTCTCCGGTCTCCAGTCTCCAGTCTCTGGTCTCCAGTCTCCGGTCTCAAGTTCTGGACTCGCGGCGCGGCAGGGGCAGCGCGACGCGGAACTCCTCGCCGCGTTCCTCGAATTGGACTTGCAGCCCGAACAATTTGGCTTCACGCCAGACCATCGGCAACCCACGCCCTAATTTATCCACATAGCCCAGGTTTTCCATCAAACGCACCAGGATGGGATTACGGGCAAAACTGGTGCCAACCGAAAGTTTTTCAATCGTCACAGTGTTGGGCAGGCGGCCGGGGCTGATCACTTCGAGCCGATCTGCGAATAAGAAAACGCGGATGTTCGACCTGGTGATGCTGTAGTTACGATGAACGCAGGCATTGACCAGCAGCTCACGAAAAACTCGGTCGGGGTAGTGCGGCTCTTCCTGGCGTTTGGCGCCGACGATGGTTGATCCGATGACGAGATTCGCCTTGATGGCGGCCAGACATTCGTCAACCTGGCGCGGAAGTGGGCCAAAGAAGTTCTTCTTATCAATCAGGTCCGCCGACAGGTCCGTGCCCGCGAAGTGCGCAAAGGAGATGCCGCTGGCCGGAAGCAAACGTTCGGGCGCGAGACCAAAGACGAGCAAACCAGCGATGGTCGGCTTTCTCGATGATCCCAAAAGGTCGGTTGACGCCATGAGGCGTTCGCGTTCTGCCGGCGGTTCGTCGAAGAACGCAATCTGGTAACGTGTGAAATACTGGCCGATTTTATCCAGATCGAGATCGTTCAGCCGTGCACGTTCGACTTCGACGCCGTCGTAATGAAAAACCTCAATACCCCCTAACCAAATCTCGCCGCCTTCACCATTGGCGAACGCGATCATTTCTTCCGCCAGGTCGGTGGCCTTCGCGTGTTCGGTCTTGAACTCAACGTACTGATTTTCGGCCTGTGGTATGGTGATATGCATATTCTGTTAGTTGTACAGCTAAACCCATTGGTCACAAGTTAAGGTTTCCGGCGGAATGTCAAATTCGATACCTGAGCTCGTTTTGAGCACTTTTGCGGACCTCAAACCACGTATCGATGCAGAATCGGCCAAGATGTAGGCTGATAACTGCATCCACGGGCCTCTGCGAGAGGCGTCCGGCGCTCAGTTCGTGCTTTGACACCTCGCAGCAAGGCAAAACTTGTCCGAAATTGGTCCGATTTTGGCTGCTTCGGCCCTTGACAAACCGTCAAAAACCTTAACTTGTAGGTAATGAGCTAAACCATTCTTCTGGCTGCGCAATGATGGCTAGGATTTTACCACAGTGGGTGCATAAGTCGAAACTGCGGTGATACAACCCTCGCAGGGGGCTGTGGACATCACAGCGTTGACTTGCGAGGATGTCGCGCGCCTCTGAAATCGTCACCCCGCCGCAGCCCTGCGAGGGGGATCCCCTTGCGCAGGCTGCTTGCCCTCGTGGGTCACGCCTCCGGCGTGACAACGTCGTCAACCGCGAAGTTCGCTTTTCTGTGGCGACGTCGTCCGGCCAGGAGGCCGGACCTACGAAGAAGCGTGTCACGGGTTCAGGGTTAGCCGCGCCTCGGCGGCGCCGCTGCGCAAGAGCACGATTTGACCGGCGTCGTCCACGAGCGCGACGGCCAGGGTGTACGCGCCAGCAGGCGCGTCCGGCGGCAGGGTCAGGCTGTGCCAGGTGATGAGGCGCTCGCCCGCGGCCCATTCCGCCGGGCGATAGGGGAGCAGGGATTCGACGCCGGCCCAGGGACGGTCGGCGGCCAGCAGCGCCACGCGCACGTTGTAGCTGGAGTCGGCGCGGGCCGGCGGGACGCTTTCAATCTGCCAGGCCAGGGTGATGTCCACGCTGACGCCTGGCCCCGGCCGCGCGCTCAGCGTGTGGCCGGTCAGGGTCAGTCCGTTGCGGAAGGGGATGGCCGCGGCCGGGCCGCCAGCCGTCTCCACGGCCGTAGCTTGCAGCACCGTCGTCGCCGGCTGACCGTCGGGCGCGGCGCGGGCATAGATCACCTGGCGTTGCGGCAGCCAGGCGTCCAGCACGGCTGGCGGCGGCTGCGCCTGGCCGCTGAAGACGTAGGTCGCAGCGGCGCCGGCCGGCGGCAGGACGAACCCCGACCGCGCATCCAACCAATGCAGCCCAGGGTTGCGGTGGCTGAAAAATTCCGTCAGCGGCGTCTGCTCCAGCAGGAACATGATGACCGGGTGGCGGTAGAGATCCGCGCTGAGATAAACGGGCGCCGGCTGCGGATGGCCGGTCAGCCACAGTGCGCTGTCGGTCTCATGCCCGTCGAAGGCTTCGAACGCCGCGGCCGACGGCCCCCAGACGTAGAAATAGTCGCGCACGGCCAGTCCGCCGTGCACGCTCAGCGCCAGCAGCGCGGCCAGGAGGGCCAGAACGCTTCGGGTTTCTTTAAGAAACCCGAAGTCTGCTCTGAGAAACCTGAAGTCTGGCAGAAACCTGGATTCTATGACGGCCTGCAGTCCCAGCGCGGCCCAGATGAAGATGCCGGGCATGACGCCGAGCGCGCGCGGCAGGGTAGGAAAACGATCCACGGCCAGGAAGGTAGGCAGCAGGAGCAGCGGCGGCCACAGGGCCAGGAAAAGGTAGACCGGCTGACGCCAGCGGCGCAGGCAGAGGAGCAGGCCGAGCAGGGCCAGGATCGCGGTCAGCGGGTCGAAGACGGCGCGTCCCGGCAGGTTGTAGAAGGCGGCCGGATCGCCCTGCCCGGGGATGAAAAACTGCGCGACGTTGGCTAGGCCGGCCTGCGCGATGCGCGCCAGGGGGCTGGCGCCGGCCACGTCGGCATTGAATGCGGAGACCGTCGCCGCGCGAGAGGCGAAGCTGCCGGGGTGGGTGAGAAAATAGAGGCCCAACGGCGCGACCACCAGCGCGGCCGTCAGCGCGGCCAGCAGCAGGGGCTTGAAAAACGCGGCCAGCAGCGGCGCTGACTGTACCGTCCGGTCGCGGCTGCGCCAGGCCAGCGCGGCCTGCACGATCAGGAAAATGACGAGCGCAAAGGGCGTGAAACGGCTGGCGGTGTAAAAATAGACGCCCGCGCCCAGGCACAGCCCGCACAGCAGAAACCAGCGCGTGCGGCCCGTGTTGACGCCGCGCCAGAACGCGGCAAAGGCCAGCGCGGTCCACAGCGTGGTGAAGATGCCGCGGATGCCGAAGCGGCTGAAGTGCAGGTGCCAGTAGGATGCGGCGGTGTACGCCGCGACGAGGAGCGGGAGCCAGGCGTCTAGCGGCCGGGCCGAGGCGCCGCGCCCGCGGGCGCTGACGACTTCGTGGCCGAGCCAGGCCGCGGCGGCGACGGCCAAGATGCCGGCCAGGATGGAGGGGAGGCGCACGGCGAACGGGGTGACGCCAAACAGGCGCAGGGAGGCGGCCACCAGCCAGATGTGGCCGCCCTCACGGCCGAAGTTGGCCGGGAAGAAGATGGCGCCGCGGCCGGCCAGCACATCGAGCGCATCCAGCCCGTTGACCGCCTCATCGCCAAAGAGGCCGGGCGGGAACTGACCAATGTGCCAGAAGCGTAAGAACGCCGCCAGCGCCAGGATGAGGAGAAGAAGCCAACCGGCGGCGCGGTTGGCAATCGGATGCTTCATGCCAACGGCGCGAAGACGTCATCCACGGCGACGCGCCAGCCAGGCAGGACGCGCGAGGTAGCCACTTCGCCCTTGCCCCAGGCGCCCAACGCCTGGTACGTGTTGCCTTCCAGGCCGTAGACTTCAATCGTCATCGCCTTGGGGTCCACCAGCCACAGTTCCGACACCCCAGCCTCTTCGTACGCCGCATATTTGATGAACCGGTCATGGCGCGCGGTGCCAGGCGACGAAATCTCGACAACCAGGTCGGGCGCGCCGGTGATCGCTTTGGGTGTGACAATGTCCGCGATGCGCGCCTGGCGGACGAAGAGAAGATCGGGCTGCACCGGCGTGGCGACGCCAGTCATGATCACATCCAGCGGTGCGGCGAGGACGAGCCCCAGCTTGTGCTGTTTGACGAAGGTCATCAAGCTAAACCCTAGTTCGGCCGATACGTGCTGGTGGTCTACGGTGGGCGACGGGGTCATGTACAACACTCCTTTGATCACTTCGTAGCGGTTGCCATCGTCTGGCAGGCGCGCGTAGTCCTCGTACGTCCATTGCCCCGGCTCCGGCCATGTCATTGGCGGCAGCAGCGTCAACGCGGGCGTGGTGCGAACCACGCGCGGCGGTCGTCTGACTTCGATGGTCATGCTGAATCCTCCTTGTTACGGCGCAACCGTCCCCACGACATAGCGATGGTGCGCCCAGATGGCTTTGACCTGCCACGGCAGCGGCGCGTGATCGAGCCAGGCATACTTGATGACCCGATCGTAGAGGTCCGGCTGCTGACCCAGGTAGTAGGCCATCGTGGACCACGTCCAGTGGTCGCCGCTGAATTGGCTCTCCAGTTTGGCCGAGCGGATGCCCAGGCGCTTGAGCACCTCGTTGGCCGGCATGACCGTGTCCGGCCAGGGCGGCACGTCGAGGACGCCTTGCTTGACCACGCGCACGCCCTGGCCGCGCAGGACGCGCTTGACCAGCCCGATGTTCACCCAGCGCTCGTCCACGGTGGGGAAGAAGTCGCGATCAATCAGCAGCTTGCGCATCCAGTAGCCCACCTGCAGGTTGTTGGGCATGGCGACGAAGACGACGCGGCGGCTGACGCGCGCCAGCTCGGCCAGGAGCTGGGAAGCGTCGGGCAAGTACCAGAGCGCGGCCCAGCACCAGGCCAGATCGAAACTGCGGTCGGCAAAGGGCAGCGCGCCCCAAGCCGCGCTGTCCAGGGCCACCGGCGTCATGGGCAGGCCGAGTTCGCCCCAAATGCGCTTCACCCCGGCCAGGCGCTGCGCGTTGTCGTCCACCAACGTGACCTGGCAGCCGGCCTGCGCCAGCCCCACGCTGTTGATGCCGCTGACGCCGGCCATGCCGTAGAGCGGCGCCTCCAGCACCGTCTGGATATTGAAGCGCGCGCGCAGGTCGGCCAGAAAGTCGTTCAATACGAAGCGCTCGTAGACCAGCCCCAGGCCCTCATTGTAATCGGTCAGGTACTTCTGCCACACCGGTGGTTGCACAGCGCTATTTCGCCTTTCCGTTGAACGAAACGACCAGGCGGTCTTCCTCATACTTGGCGCCGCTGACCGCCAGGTTGGCCAGGGCGCGCGGCAGGCTCAAGTTGCGCTTCCAGTTGCCGATGTGCACGATCAGCTCATCGGCCAGGCTGCGTGTTAGCTTGATCTGGTTGCGCTCCACGAACGGCAGCGGCAAGGACAGCTTGTAAACGCCGTTTTCCAGCGTCACTGCCTGCGAGTTGCCGACGTAGAAGATGCGGGTCGGATCCACGTTCTCGCCGAAGACAGAGGCCGCCATCCGCCGCAGCATCTCCAGCCCCACGACTTCCTGGTCGAACAGGGGCACATCGAAGATGGGCAGCGGCTCGAACGATTCTTGCACCAGGTTGTGATAGCGCGCCTGGGCCTCTTTCCAGGCCGTGAAATAGCCATCGGTCACCGCGGTGGGCAGCATCCGGTTGCAGACCACCGCATCGGTGGCATAGCCGTAGAGGTTGAGGTAGGTGTAGGCGCGCTGCGCCTCTTTGACTACCATCTTTTCCGGGTTGAGCACCAGGCGCACCGAGGTCAGCTGCGGGTCGGTGAGCAGTTTGTTGATCTTTTCCAACTGCACGATCAGGTCTTCGGCTGAATCGAAGAACTCCTCGCTGGGCAGCGGCATGTCGGTCATGCGTTTGATGACTGGCGCGGCCGCCTTGATCATGCGCCTTTCCCAGGGAAAAATCTTGTCCAGGTACCAGCGCGCCAGTTCGGGGAAGGCCAGCAGCTGCAGGGTGGCGCCGGTAGGCGCGCAGTCCACGATGATCACATCGTACTGCCCGCTGTCGGCCAGCCAGTTGATCTGCATCAGGCTGGCCAGCTCTTCCATGCCAGGCAGGACCGAGGTCTCCTCAGCCACCAGCTCGTCCATGCCGCGCCAGGCGAAGATGGCGGAGATATACTCCTGCACCTTGCCCCAATGGCGATCCATCTGATGCAGGAGATCAATCTCCTGCCCCCACAGGTTGGGCGCAATCGCGACGGGGTCATTGCCCAACGGCCGGTCGAACGAATCGCCCAGACTGTGGGCCGGATCGGTGCTGAGCACAATCGTACGCAAGCCGCGATCGGCGCAGTGTACGGCCGTGGCCGCGCTGATGCTCGTTTTGCCCACGCCGCCCTTGCCGGTGTACAGAATTATTCGCACATTGCCATCCTTGTGGCCCGCGGCGGAGGGCCGGCATCATGCCGTCTTCCGAGCGCTGGGCGGTCATGTCAGAAATACGTAACGGGATTCTACTCGAAACGCGGGGAATGGTCAAAGCCCTCGGCGCTGTGGGTCAGCCGGCCGCGGCGGCCGAACTTGATTGACTTTCTCACGCGGTAACGCTATACTAACGACGAGGCGGGGATATGGGTAGGAGAGTAGAGAATGATACAGGGTGATCTTGTGTGTCTGCGGCCAGTGAAACAAGCCGACCTGCCTCTTTTGGAAGCCTGGCAGAACGATGTTGAGATTCAAAGTGAGTACAACTCGTTCGGCCTTAAGCGTTTCGACAACCAGGAGCGAGCGTTCGCCGAGCACGGCTTCCTGACCGATCAGCTCAGCACCCTGATGATTGTCACGCAGGCCGGCGAGCCGGTGGGCACCATGAGTTTTCACCAGGTGCACTACGGCCCCAACAGCGGCAGCCTGGCCTACAACATTGGCCTGAACATCCTTCCCGCGCACCGCGGCAGGGGTTACGGCACGGAAGCGCAGCGACTCCTGGCCGAATACCTGTTGCGAACCTACCCCATTGTGCGGGTCGAGGCCTCGACCGATGTCACGAACCTGCCCGAACAACGCTCGCTGGCGAAGGCAGGGTTCACACGCGAGGGTGTGCTGCGCTCGGCGCAGTGGCGCAGCGGCGCCTGGCATGACATGGTGCTCTACAGCAAGGTGCGCGGCGAGTAGACCCACGCAGCCGGTCGGTTCACCGTAACCCGTCATTCATCGTTCCGAAGGAGGTCAGTATGTCACGCGAACTCTCTACTCTGCAGCCAACGGCTCAGTCTGGCTCCAAGCAGTTGAACACTATGATGCGACGCACTCAGCGCAGCCAGGTCGACGCCATGCGGCGTCTGGCCGAACGCTTAGTTGCCAATTTGGAGCAGGATGGACTCAAAAAACTCATTCAGGGTTTTCAGGAGTTTGCCGTTGATTATGCCACCACACTTGACCAAGCAAACGAATCGGGCCAGCTCTCGTTCCTTCTGCGCTCTGGCATCGAACGCCTGCTGCAGGAATGGAATATCTTGAGCCGTGCGTGCGAACAGCGCAATGAGCCCAATGTGGAGGACAGACAGCAGAGCGTGCGCAATTACCTGGAGACGGCGGACAGGCAGCTCAGCGGCGCGTGCGAACAGCGCAATGAGCCCAATGTGGAGGACAGACAGCAGAGCGTGCGCAATTACCTGGAGACGGCGGACAGGCAGCTCAGCGGCTACTGCAGCCGTTGGCACCCGCCTGCGCATTCCTCCTACACCTCACTACGAACGCCCGTTGCCTACTTCGAGAAGCTGTACCGCATCTCGCGCGCCCTCTTCCATCCCGAGATTCCCATGGTGTCAATCCCGCTGTCCGATTATGATGCGCCCAAGCGCTGGCAGGCCCTGGCGCATGAAATGGGGCACCACATCTTCTGGAATGCGGTCACCCTTGATGAGTTTGTTCGCCTCCAAGACGGTATGCGCCAGGCTCTAGCGGAGGCGCTTGGCAAGAAACTTGGCGTGATAGGTCATCGCACAAACGAGGAATCAGTTGTGAAGCGGCTGAATCTGTGGAATCTTTGGCTTGAGGAGGCATTTGCCGACATCTGCGGGGTTCTTTTCGCTGGTCCGCGGTTCGCTCTCTCAGCGCAGGATTTAGCAGCCTCATCTGTTTCCAAGGATCAGGACTTGATTGGTAGGAAGGATGATGTCCATCCGTCCCTGTACCTGCGGCCTTTGATTGCGCTCCAGGTTGTACGCGAAATCGCCGAAAGAAGCCCACGCACTGATTATCGCGACAAGTTGCTGGCATGGGCTGGCAAAGGTCAGGAAGTGACGCGCGGACGCATTCCGAGTTTCGAGGATCAGTTGAGCTCGAAATCAGCACGCCAGACGCAGCGATCCGTCAGCGGCGAGTATGATCTGCCACTAAATTTGCCGTCGTTATCTGATCGCTGGTTGGCGTTTGCACCCGATGCCGGTCAGAAGCCACATCCAGGCGCCCTTGCCACGCTGGATGATTTGGCCAGCGACGTGCCGATTATCGTCCACGCTCTCCTGAATGAGCCGCTGTGGCCCGATGACAAATGCTTATGGGACCTGGTTTGTTGTTATGCCGGGCAGGAGTGTAGGGACGAGGATAGGCATAAGACGATTGATGACGACTTGGCGGATCTTGATCAGATGAACTGGGATGCGTTGCCAGACATCAGATCACCGATAGTTTATCCTAACATTCCACCGACTTCCCCCGACGCTAACTCCGATTTCGGGAGGATATTGTCACATCTCGTGGCTATCGTCCACGCTGCAGAGACCATCAAGCCTGATGCGAAAGCAGAGGTCTTTTGGAAGTTGTTTGCAGCCATGGAAATCGAAACCAACGCCGGGACTTTGCATTCCCACCCGGTGGAGGATATCGTCAGTCACGCGCACAATTTTCCTGACCCTCCTATTTTAGGAAGAGCGAGTATCAGCGTGACTTGGAAACACTATCATGACGCATTTGGCCGTCTAATCTGGGTGTGGTAGCCTAACGCACCACGTCAGCCAAGAACTTACGGTCCTGACTCAAGCAGGCATGGAACTGCATCTGCTCCAAGAAACGCTGGTAGGCGTGTTGATCCTGGTACCAGGCTCCCCGCAGCACCTGCAATCTCGGAGGGTCATCTATCTGCGGTATGCCAAGATACTCGGTCATTTTGGCGCTAATTTGGGTTGCGCTGGTACCGGGTCTGCCTCTAATAGCCATATAATAGTATATCCAGCAGTATCTCGTTAGCACGGATTGACCGTTGAGCGCTTCCGCACGTTGGCAAGCAGTCTTTGCCTTGTCAAAGTTGGAGTTCGTGTGGCGTTGCAGATTGCTGTAGTTCGCACGTGCTGATAACTCGATATCGGTTTCTCCTTGCTCTGCTGCCAGTCTGATTGCACTGTCCAGATAGTCTTGGCCTGACATTGCAAAGATATCTTGTTTTTGTGCCTTGCTGAACAATGCCACACCCAGGTTGTGAAACGCGGCACTCCAATTTGGCTGCTCCGTTGTTAGCGCCGAGAAGAGGACAATTGCATCCTCATGACGCTCATCAAACAGCATCGCGTTCGCTCGCAGCAATTGCAGCTCGCGAGTTTGCACAGACGTCGGTAGCGCCGCAATTTGCTCGCTAGCTTGCGAATAGTCGCCATGTTGAAACGTAACCAGCGCGACTCCCGCGCTGAGCACCTCACTCAGCCCTCCGCTGACCTTGACATTGAGTGGTTGAAACAGGTCCTCTGCATTGCGTATAGCCGACAACTCGAAAGTTGCCGCCAGGTTGGTGATGGCCGAGCTGGTGTCACATGCACCACGCATTATCAGGTCAAAGCCTTCTGGCTGACGCCATGTGCGGAGGATGTTGGCAGACGTTTGTGTGATGACGGCACCTGCAGAAACGAGGGCGGTCTGCACCTGCACAGAAGTTTCGTCCGGACATTCGGCCAACGACTGTAGCGCCACCCGCACGGGTTCACGGGAGGCCTGACAAGTGGCAAACGTGGGTAGGGGCGTCAATGGCGGCCCCAAGCTAAGCCATAAAGCTCGACCGCCCCATCCGACCAAAGCCAGCGCTATCAGCCCGCCCAGGCCAATCAACAGTCGCTGGCGCCCCTTCGGCGCCGCGGCTGGCGGCACGCGCAGGACCTGATCGGCAAAGGCTGTCACCTGGGCAGGATTCAGCTCGCGCACCAGCGCCAGCAGGCGCTCGGTCTCGCCGCGGCGCTCCGCCTGTTCCAGCAGAATCTGTGTCTTTTGCTGGCGCGTCAGACTCGCGGTAAAGTAGTTGTCATAAATCTCACGGAAATGGTCGAACACGAGGGTGTTGAGCTCGTCATCGCTCAGCGCCTGGTTGAGTAGATCACGGATGGCGGCGGTGTTATAGCGCATGGATGAATGATCTCCTACGAGTAGAGCACGCGGCGTTGGCTGGCGCGTGCAGCAGGCGACTTGTTTGCTGGAAAGCCATGTGGGGCGGAGCTTACTGCACCCCAGTATACACCATGCCGCATGACCAGGCAAGATCACTCATTTTCCGTGGCCGCGTTCACGCCTCCACTCTCATGCTCACCCCCGCCGCGATCATCAGCCCTTTTTTCACAACTTGGTAAATGATCCATTTTCGCTTATACTGGAGCATGTTCAACGCTCGCCGCAGTTATCTGGAGGAGACTCATGCTGGTCAAAGAACGAATGACGGCCAATCCGATTACGGCCACGGTCAACACCTCGCACAGTGAAGCGGTGGCGCTGCTGCGCCACCATCGGATTCGGCGCCTACCGGTGCTCGACCTCGAGGGCCGCCTGGTGGGCATTGTCGTGGAGAAGGACATTCTCTCGACCGCGCCTTCGCCAGCTGCCAGCCTGAGCATTTACGAAGTCCACGCGCTGCTGAGCAAGCTGCGCCTGGCCGACATCATGACGACGCCCGTGCTGACGGTGACAGAAGATTGCCCAGTCGAAGAGGCCGCCCGTATCATGATCGCGCACAAAATTGGCTGCTTGCCGGTGATGCGCGGCCGCGACCTGGTCGGCGTCATCACCGAGACCGACATCTTCGAGACGCTGGCCGAGGCCCTGGGCGCCGGGGCCGCGGGCTTGCGCATCGCGGTGCGCCTCCAGCGCCATCGCGGGATGCTGCATCGCCTGACCGGGTACGTGGCTGACGCCGGCGGCTCCATCGTCACCATTCTCACCATCAACGAAGCGGATGGAGAGCATAAACGGGTGACGCTCAAGATCGTAGGCGCGCAGCCGGATCAACTGCAAGCCGCCCTGGCCGGCGACGCCGACGTGAATGTGACCGACCTGCGCGTGGTGGACAAGCCGTTCGAGCCGCTGCTCCTGGGGGTATGACCAGGCGCCAGGACAGTACCTTGCCCTCATGCGATTGTTCGCAACCAGCATTTGAGAGTTGAACCATGCTAACGCAAATCCAAATTCGTAACTTTAAGAAGCTGGACGATGTGAGTTTCGATCTCGGCAAGTCCGTAGTCTTAATCGGACCAAACAACTCCGGTAAGACAACCGCTTTGCAGGCGCTGGCGCTGTGGGACATCGGGTTGCGGCGCTGGAACGAGAAGCGCGGCGCCAAGGTCTCACCCGAAGAGCGCCCGGGAGTTACGATCAATCGCCGAGACTTGATTGCCATTCCGATCCCAGATGCGAATCTCCTATGGCGCGATCTGCACGTGCGCAGCATCGCCGGACGGGGAACCGGCCAGCAGAAAACCCAAAACATTCGCATCGAGATAGTGGTGGATGGCGTGACCGACGGCCGGTCCTGGTCATGCGGGCTGGAGTTCGACTACGCGAACGACGAATCTTTCTACTGCCGTCCGTTGCGCGTCAACCATGACGACCCGCCTAGACGCATGCCGGTTCCTCCGGAAGCCGCGACTACAAGGGTCGCTTTTCTGCCTCCCATGTCTGGGTTGGCCGACCGGGAATTCATCAAGCAGACCGGGGAGATTGGTGTGCTGGTTGGGCAAGGCCAGACTGCGCAGGTCTTGCGTAATCTATGTTACCTGGTCTACGGGGAGTTGGCTGCGGTCGCGCAGGAGATCCCGCAACTAAAGGAGGCGCGCCCTTCGTATGGGGAGCGACAGCCAGAGTTCGCCGGGTCTCCGGAATGGAAAGAACTAACTCAACATATTAAGCGCCTGTTCGGAGTGACGCTGCTGCCACCTACCTTCATCAAGGAGCGGAGCGAGCTGACCATGGCCTATCTGGAGACCGGCGGCGCCAGGCTAGACCTGTCCTCAGCAGGGCGGGGCCTGCACCAAACGCTCTTGCTGCTGGCCTATCTCTACGCGAATCCCCAGACAGTGCTGCTCTTGGACGAACCTGCTGCGCATCTCGAAGTTCTGCGTCAACGCCAAACCTACCAGCTGATTGCCGAGGTGGCGCAGAGACAGGGATCGCAAATTGTTGCGGCCAGCCATTCTGAGATTGTCCTGAACGAAGCGGCCGGCCGTGACACGGTCATCGCTTTCGTGGGTAAGCCGCATCGCATTGACGGCCGGGGCAGTCACGTGCTCAAGGCGCTGACCGATATCGGCTTCGACCAGTATTATCAGGCCGAGCAAACTGGCTGGGTCTTGTATGTCGAAGGGAGCAGCGATCTTGCCATTCTCCAGGCCTTTGCCGCCACCCTCGATCATCCCGCCGCCAACGTGCTGGAGCGCCCTTTCGTGACCTACGTTGGCTCGAATGTCCCACAAAAAGCTCGCGAGCACTTCTATGGGTTACGAGAGGCCAAGTCAGACTTCGTCGGCATTGCGATCTTCGATCGCCTGGACAGGAAGCTGCAGGAAGGCCAACCTTTGCTGGAACTTATGTGGCAGCGTCGCGAGATCGAAAACTACCTCTGCCTGCCCGACGTGCTGACGGCCTATGCGCGCCATGACCTGCCTGATGACCTTTTTGGCCTTGCGGAGCAGGAGCGGCGCGAGCTTGCCATGCATGCAGCCATCACCGAAGTTGCGCAGGCGCTTGAGACATTGGGGAGGCCTGGCCCCTGGTCCTCTGATATCAAGGCCAGCGATGACTTCCTGGATCCTGTTTTCGATCGCTATTTTCGCAAGCTTGGCTTGCCCAATCTGATGCGCAAGTCCGACTACTACGTTCTGGCTCGCCTGGTGACCCGCGACCAGCTTGCACCCGAAATTGCCGAGAAGCTGAATGCCGTCGTGCAGATCGCGGACAGCGCCCAATCGAGGAGAGATTGACGGGAAATTTGTCCTTTGTTCATCCTATGCTACAATGCCGAAGAGCCGCAAGAACGGCTGCAGACGGCAAGGCGATGGCGCATTGACAGCGTCTCTGCCATCTTCGCGATCTTGGCGTCTTGGCGGTTCTATAAATCGTTGTACCATACCGGCTGACCAACCCTGGCCGGCATCAAAGGAGCGACATCGTCGCGTGCTGAAGACATTCTGGGAAAACTTCAAGGCCGTGATGCGCGCGATTGGCAATTTCCAGGCGCGCGTTATTTTGAGCCTCCTGTATCTTGTGCTTGTGCTGCCAACTGGCGCGCTGCTGCGCCTGTTCTCAGACCCGCTCCAACTGCAAGACCCTGCGGACGCCGCCACGTTCTGGACGGCACGTGAGCCGTTGAACGAAACCCTCGACGGCGCCCGTATGCAGTCGTGATGGCGCCCGGCCCTGTTGGCGGCCGCGCGGCTGTTCGAGTGATCTCCCGCACTCCATCCTAACCAGGCAGACCAAACCACACATGTACATTCTAGGTGTTTCTTGTTTCTATCATGACGCCGCGGCAGCCTTGCTGCACGACGGTCATCTGCTGGCTGCAGCCGAGGAAGAGCGTTTCTCCCGCGTCAAGCACGATTACGGCTTTCCCATGCACGCCATTGAGTTTTGCCTGCAGAAGGCCGGCATTACGGCGGATGACCTCGATTACGTGGTTTTCTACGAAAAGCCGCTGCCAAAACTGGAACGTATCCTGCTGAGCATTTTGCAGACCGTGCCTCGCTCCTACGTGGTCTTTCGCGAGGCCATGATTGCCTGGTTCAATGAGAAACTGTGGGTCAAGGGCCTCCTGGTCAGCAAGCTCAACTTGCCGACAGACAAGATTCTCTTTGTAGATCATCATCTTTCGCACGCAGCCAGCGCTTTCTTCTGCTCGCCGTACAAAGAGGCCGCCATCCTGACGGTTGACGGCGTCGGCGAATGGACCACGGCCGCATTTGGCCGCGCCACGGCCCAGTGGGACGGCGTCGGTGAAAACCACATCTGGCTTGACCAGGAGATTCGCTTCCCACATTCCCTGGGTCTGCTCTATTCTGCCTTCACCGCCTGGCTTGGTTTTCAAGTCAACGAAGGCGAATACAAAGTAATGGGCATGGCGCCCTACGGTCAACCCAAATACACCGATCGGGTCGAAAAGCTCATCCAAGTGGCGCCTGACGGCTCCTTCCGCCTGAACATGGGTTATTTCACGTTCCATCATTCGACCGTCAGCACGTTCGGGGCGCGCTTCGTGGACTTGTTCGGAGCGCCGCGCGACCCGAATGCCCTGTTTGTCACCGACCTGACGCATCCCGGCGGCGACCACAGCCGGGAGTTGAAAGCCCAAAACCAGTATTACGCGGACGTCGCGGCCAGCATCCAGCACGTGACGGAAGAGACGCTGCTCAAAATGGCGCACAACCTGCACCGCACCACCGGCATGAAGCACCTGTGCCTGGCCGGCGGCGTCGCGCTCAACAGCGTCGCCAATGGTCGCATCTTGCGCGAGACGCCGTTCGAGTCCATTTACGTGCAGCCGGCCGCGGGTGATTCCGGCGGCGCGCTCGGCGCGGCGCTCTACACCTGGCATGTCCTGCTCAAGAAGCCGCGTGAATTCACCCTGGAACACTGCTATTGGGGCGCGGAGTACGGCCAAGCCGAGATCGAAACCTTCCTACGCAGCCAGTCCATTCCTTACCAGGTGCTGCCGGACGATCGGCTGCAGGCTGCGGTGGTGGATGATTTGTTGGCTGGCCGCGTCGTCGGCTGGTTCCAGGGGCGCTTCGAATGGGGCCCGCGCGCCCTGGGCAATCGCAGCATCCTGGCCGATCCGCGCCGTGCGGAGATGAAGGAAATCGTCAACGAGAAGATCAAGTTCCGCGAGCCGTTTCGCCCCTTCGCGCCGGTCGTAACCGAAGAAGCCGCGGGCCGCTACTTTGACCTGGACGCACCGGATACGCATTACCCGGCGCGCTTCATGCTCCTCGTTGAACCGATCTTCGAGAACCGCCAGCATGAAATCCCAGCCGTGACCCACATCGGAGGCAGCGGCCGCCTGCAGACTGTGCGCCGTGACTGGAATCCCCGCTACTATGGCCTGGTGGAGGCTTTTGGCGAGGCTACCGGCACGCCGGTTTTGCTCAACACCTCCTTCAACTTGCGCGGCGAGCCGATTGTCACCACGCCCGCCAATGCCTTCAACACCTTTAGCAAGAGCGAAATTGATACATTGGTCTTGGGCAATGCCCTCGTGCGCAAGGATCAGTTGGGGAAGCGTTCAACGTGATGCGATCGCTGCGAGGATTTCTGCGCGCGGCCGGACTGGCGCTGATGGGCATTTTGATTGCCGTCTTGCTGCTCGAGCTCACCGTGCGCATCCTGAATCTGGCCCCGCCTGCCTCCAGCCCAGGCTGGTTCTGGAAGTCGCCCGACCCGCAGTACGGTTGGCAACACCAAGCCGGCGCGACCGGGCGCTGGTTCAATCCATACAATGAATACAACGTCGAGGTCACGATCAACAGCAAGGGCCTGCGCGATGTGGAATTGGACTACTCCAAGGCCGCGGACGAATTCCGCATTTTGGTGTTGGGCGATTCGTACGTCGAAGGGCTGCGCGTGCCGCTGGAGCAGACCTTCAGCAAAGTGCTTGAGCAGCGCCTCAATGCCGGCAACTCGCCCATCAAATTCCAGGTCATCAATGCGGGCGTCAGCGCGTGGGGTAGCGATCAAGCGCTGCTCTGGTTTCGCAATGAGGGCATCAAGTATGAGCCTGACCTGGTCGTTTTGGGATTCTTTCCAGGCAACGATTTTCTGAACAATTCCGAAGCCCTGGAGGTCGAGAACTTCGGCAGCGTACGCAAGCCTTTCTTTGCCCTGGAAAATGGACAGCTCACGCTGCACTACTATCCGTTTGATCCCCAACAGGCGCCTAAGCCCACCGTCACGACCCCCATCAAGCCCACGGTGGGCGTCGCCGATGAGTCGCCGAGCGCGGCGCCTTTACAAAGTTGGCGCCCCTGGCTGCATCGCAACTCTGCACTCTATCGCTTTGTGACGCCGATGCTGCGCGAGTCTGTTCCGCCCCTGGCGCGCCTCTTGGTGCGCTGGGGATTGATCGAACCGGGGCAGGAGGAAATTGACGCCGCCCTGCCGGCCGATTATATTCCGGTGACCTACGGCGTTTATCGGCGTCCGCCCACGGAGCAGTGGCAGGACGCGTTCACCCTGACCAATGCGCTGCTGCGCACGTTGGACAGGGAAGTCACCGCGGCGGGCGCACGCCTGGCCGTTGTCATTCTCACAGCCCAGGAGCAGGTTTACCCTGCCTTGTGGGATGGCCTGCTGCAGCGTTATCCTGCCATGCAGGACAAGGAGTGGGATCTCGAGCAGCCAAATCGAGTCGTGTACAGCATTCTGGATGGGGGTAATATCCCGTACTTGGATCTGCTGCCGATCTTTCGCCGCCGCGCGGCGACCTCACGCGATCTGCTCCACCTGCGCCACGATGGGCACTGGACGCCCGCTGCGGAGCGCCTGGCGGGTGAGTCGCTGTATGAGTTCTTAGTTCAAAACAGGTTGGTGCCCGTGGCTGGTTCAGCTGAGCCGAGCGCCGCCCCAACGCCCTGAGAAGGCAGATTGTCGCCGGTCGAGCCGCCCCTTAGCGATCATCGCATGGGTGACTTTTCGACCGCAGGCGCCGTGAAATAGGAGGTGTTCGATGGATATCAAGCGCACGACACGTGATGCGGGCGCGCGAGTGGGCCTGGTGGGTGAGATGCTCGGATACCTGGCCAAGCGCCGGCTCTGGTTTATCATCCCGATGGTGGCTGTTTTGTTGTTGTTCGGTTTGCTGATTGTGCTCGCCCAGGCGACCGCGATCGGTCCGCTGATCTACACGCTGTTTTGATCGGGCGCGGCCGCCTCTGGGTCGGCGGCTGACTGCGCCCGCATGGAAAGGTTCCTGTGGAAGAACAACCGATCACGATTGTGATTGCCGAGCCATTTTCGGCGCTGGTTGATGAAGAGGCTTTGCGCGCCATCGTGCAGCGCACCCTACGTCTCGAAGGTTGGCCCGCCGCGGAGCTGACCGTGGTCGTGACGGACGACGCCCAGGTGCAGCAGTTGAACCGCGAGTACCGCGGCCTGGACGAGCCAACGGACGTGCTGTCGTTTTCCGCGCAAGAAACGCTGCCCGACGCAGCCGCCTTTGTCAGCGCGCCTGAACTGGCGCATTACCTGGGGGATGTCGTCATCGCCTATCCGTACGCGGCTGCCCAGGCGCCCACTTTCGGGCGGTTCGTGGCTGACGAATTGGCGCTGCTGGCCGTGCACGGCACCCTGCACCTGCTTGGCTATGATCACGCGACCCCCGTCGAAGAGGAAGCGATGTGGGCCAGGCAGGCCGCCATTCTCAACCCAGCATGAAGGCCAGGCACAGCTTTTGGGATGGGTTCCGCGTGGCCTTGATTGGCATGGGCTACCTCTTCCGTACGCAGCATCATGCCCGCATCCACCTCGCCATCATCCTGGCGGTGGTGGCTCTGGGCCTGTGGCTGACTTTACCGGCCGCGCATTGGGCTTTGCTCGTGCTGACCTTCTGCCTGGTGCTGGGACTTGAAGCCTGCAACAGCGCGATCGAAGCCCTGGGCGATGCCGTCACCCTGGACCAGCACCCCTTGATTGGCGCGGCCAAGGATGTCGCCGCGTCCGCGGTGCTCATGGCGGCCATGGGCTCTGTCATCATCGGCCTGCTCATCCTCGGGCCGCCGTTGTGGCAGAGGCTGATTGAATGAGGAATTCTGAATGAGGAACGCTGAATGAGGAACACTCAGCATTCAGAATTCATCATTCAGCATTCCCTCTCAGCGTAGGTAACGTTGAGAAACCGCGCTTGGCCTGTCGTTTACGACGCCATCGTGCAGCGAGCGCCACAACACCAGGTATTCGGCGTGCGCCCACACCAGCGGCGTCGCAGAGCCCGTGCCCTGGCCCGTATCTTCCCACACTTGTTCGCTCAACAGCCCGCCCACGTTGGCAAAGGCCTCCAGGGTGCGCAGCAGACTGGCGGCGGTTGCGTGATCGCCCGCCGCCACGGCGTAGACGCCGCGTTCGCCGGTGAGCAAGGGCCACGGTCGCCCTTTTTTCAAAACAGCGCTGGAAGGACTCTCTTCGCCGTACACATCACCGGGATAGCGATACCAGCTGAAGCCTTGCGGCGTTTGCGCCCGAATCGCGGCGTCAATTTCGGGCAAGGTGCCTGTCACCTCCGCATCGAGCGCGGGCAGCACGCCCAGCCGCACCAACTCCAGGAAACTGGCATCCACGACGTGGCGTTGATCCACGTTTTGTCCGCCAATGCGCAGAATGGCGCCCTCATTCGGATTGCCTTTTCCGGTCAGGCGCAAGAAATAGCGGCCATCACCCAACGGCCCTGTGGTTGTGAAGGTCCATGGCTTGACCTGCCGCTGCCACGCATCGGCCGTGGTCAACCAGGCCGTGGCCGAGGCCTCGTCTCCGCTCTGGCGCGCCAAGTCAGCCGCGGCGACCAGCCCCGCAATTTCCGCGGCCAACGTGGCCGGCGAGTAACCACCCATCTCCTCCCAACGCTCCTGGGGCGTGGCCGGGCCACGCGCGGCAATGAAAGCCGCCGCCGGTTTGACCAAACTGGCGTAGCGATCCACGGCGCCCAGCCGCGCAGCCAAGAGGATAGGAGCGGCCGCTTCGTCGAGCTGGGTGGAAATCCAGTGCGGCCGGCCGTCTACGTAACTGTTCTGCGGGAAGCCCCCAGTGGGCAGCTGCTGCACGTCATCCAGATACGCCAAGACCGCACGCGCCGTCGCCTCATCGCCTGCAGCCAGCAGCCCGGACGCCGAGTGGTACAGATCGCGCGCCCACACGCGCCGGTAGCCGCCCTTGTCCGTTGCGTCGGGTGAATGATCGCCCCAGGGCACGGCGCTCGACGCAATGATCGCGCCGCGGTAGGTCTTGTCCTCGTGCGCCTTGATGAGGGCCGCGCTCAAGTAAAACAGATCGGGCGCCTGGTCGTCCAGCTTCACCAGGCGCTGTTCATAACGCTGCCAGCCATCGAGATACGCCTGAGCGGTGGCGTCCCAACCTTGAGCAACGGCCCGCGCGGCCTGGTCACGCGCCACAGACTCACCGTCGCCAAAACCGAGCGCCAACACCCAGCCCGGCGCGGGCGGCAGCCAGACAGTCAAGGCCGGCCGGCCCGCGTCACCGGCCTGGTCAAAAGCCTGGTCAAGACGAAAATCGGCCAGGTCGGTCAAGCCGTCGCTGTTGCGCACGTAGCCTGCGGATGCAGTGACCCATGGGCTATCACTGGTGAGCGCAGCGAAAGTCGAGCTTTGCATGAGCGCGTTGGCGCTCGTATCGCTGAAGATGGCTACGCCCTCCGACCGGTTGACTTTGATGTGGTCGTCTTGGCCGGAGTTGGCCAGATGCGGCAGGGCATACAGGTAGACTTGATAGTCGCCTGGATCGCCTTGCAGGGCCTCGAAGGTTGCCTTGATGATAATGGCGTCCGCGGTCGGCGCGGCCGCAACCTCTTCCACGAGCCGATAGCGCTGCGCCTTGTCGGTCAAGGTGATGCGCCAGAACGGCAGGCGCGGCGATGGTCGTTCGGTCTTGATGTCGGCCTCGCGCCAGAGGTCATGCAGAAACGTTTTGCCATCGCTGACGAGAAAACGCAGCGAATGAAAATTGGCCTGGTCCAGGCGGGGCCAGAAGAGATCGGTCACTGCGCCGTCATCCAGGGTGAACCAGACGCGCGAGGGGTTGGTCTGGCTGATCGGGGCATCGTACGTAAAAGCAGTGCCTACGCCCTGGCGTGAGCCGCTGCTCCAGGCGCCCGGCGCGCGGGCGATCGCTTTTGGTTCGGGCGCGGGGCCGGTCGGTTGCGGCACAACCGAGGTGGGCAGAGCCGGCGTGTTCTGCGGGGGAATGATTTGTACGCCCGCGGCCACGGTCGGCGTGGCGCTGGCAACTGGCGTCAAAGATGGCATCGGCGTCGCGCCAGGGGCAGAGGTGGGCGTCGGCCCCTGGCAGGCTGCCAGGCCGATCAACAAGAGGAAGGCCGGGAATAGCTTGAGACTCCTGAAGTCTGGGAGACTTCGGAAATCTGGGTACTGCTTGGTTTTCATGCACATTGTAACACCGCCGCGCCGGTAATTTGGCTGCGCTTGAGGCGGCGCAGCACCTGGTTGGCTTCAAGGAGGGTAAACACTTCGACATCGGTCTGCAACGGAATCTTGGCGGCTAACGCCAACAGTTCCTCCGCATCTTGCCGCGTCGCGTTGGTCACGCTGCGCAGTTGGCGTTCCCCGTAGAGCAGACGGTAGTCGAATTCAGGAATCGGGCTGCTGTGAATGCCGGCCAGGGCTACCGCGCCGCCGCGTTCCAGCACACGTAAGGCGTCGAGCGTAACCCCGCCGGAGGGGGTAAAGTTGATCGCAGCGTCCAGCTTGAACGGCGGCGTTTCCTGCGGTGAGCCGGTCCACACCGCGCCGAGCGCAGCCGCGTGTTCCTGGTGCGCATCGCTGCGCGTGAAGACAAAGACCTCACAGCCCCAATGGCGTGCGACCTGGATCGTCAGATGCGCGCTGGCGCCGAAACCGAATAGCCCCAGGCGCTGCCCTGGCTGCACCTGGCTCAGGCGCAGGGCGCGATAGCCGATGACGCCTGCGCACAGCAGCGGCGCGGCCTGCTCATCCGCAAAGCCGGCCGGCAGGGCGAACGCGAAATCCGCCACGGCCAGCATGGCCCCCGCGTAACCGCCTGGCGTGTGCAGGCCCGTGAAGCGCGCCTGTTCGCACAGGTTCTCTTGGCCGCCGCGGCAAAAACGACACGCGCCGCACGTGGCATGAACCCACGCCACCCCGACGCGGTGGCCAACCTGGAAACGTGTCACGCCCGCGCCCAGGGCTTTCACCACTCCCACCACCTGGTGGCCGGGCGTCAGCGGCAGGTGCGGCAGGGCCAGCTCGCCTTCGACCGTGTGCAAGTCGGTATGACAAACACCGCACGCCCGCACCGTCAGCAGAATCTCGCCCGGGCCTGGCTCTGGCTCCGGCAGTTCGGACACCACGAGCGGGTCATTCTCATCCACAGACCAGGGCGCCAACAGTTGCATGGCTAACATGATAGGCTCGATTTCTCCGTTAGAGTGGGGAGCAGGTCAAGATGCCTGGCCGGGTGGCACTATACCATAGCCCGAACGCATGGTCAACTCGATCTTCACCAGTTCGACGTGAGCGGCTCGACCGAGACTTCGGCGAGGCTTCGATGAGCTCAGCCGAATCGCTCAGTCGAGCCGCTCGCCGAGGTCTCAGCCGAACGGCCCCCAGTTTGAACCGCACCCCAGCAGATTGGGTGCATTTCAATTTCGGGGCGTAGCCCCAGAGGGGCTTGCACCTCGTAGCCGGATGGCCTTTGGCCTCCGGCGGGGTTGGAGGCCACATAGCGTGCGCGCAACCAACGCCGCCCGACCGTGAACGGATCGGGCTACAAGGTGG
>UETR01000039.1_pt1 | contig 28523 bp, 39 predicted proteins | sample 1817881 | NCBI WGS metagenome assembly UETR01 (sample SAMEA4730918, study PRJEB27012) | Candidatus Amarolinea aalborgensis | place: Denmark | collected 2014-01-09
TCAGGGAAGCGTCAACGGCCACACGAGCGGCAGGCCGACCAGCACCACGAGGACAAGCAGTACGGTCAGCGGCAGACCGACGCGCAGGTAATCGCGAAACTGGTAGCCGCCTGGCCCCATCACCAGCACGTTGACGGGATGGCCGAGTGGGGTTAGAAACGCCATCGAAGTCGCCAGCGCCACGGCCATCGCCAAGGCCCGCGGATTCAGGCTGGCCTGCTGCGCCGTCTGGATAGCAATGGGCGCGACGATGGTGGCGACAGCGGCCCCATGCATCGTTTGCGTCAGCAGAATGGTCAGCACGAACAGGCCGGTCAGCACGGCCAGCGGACCGGCGCCGCCGAGGAACCTGACCAGACCGTCGGCCAACAGAGCGGCTGCGCCGCTGTTTGTCATTGCCAGCCCCAGCGGCAGCATCCCCGCGACCAGGAACACGCTGCGCCACTCGACGGCGCCGTAGGCCTGATCCATCGTCAGCACGCGCATCAGCACCACCAGCAGCGCGCCGCCCAACATGATCTCGCCGACCAACGCGGTATTGAAGGCCGCGATCACCAGGGTGCCCGCCATGATGATCAACGCCAGCCACCCCTTACGTCGCACGCCGGCGGACGCGTCCTCTTCGCGCCCCCTGTCCAAGACGATCAGGTCAGGCTCGGTTTGCAGGAGCGGCAGCTGCGCGCGCCGTCCCTGCAAGAGCAGCGCATCGCCGAATTGGAGCGGCAGTTCGCTCAACCCGGTGCGAATTGGCCGGCCCGCGCGCCAGATGCCCAGGACGACCATGCCGTACTTTTCGCGGAAGCGCGCGGAGCGCAGCGTCTGGCCGAGCAGCGTCGAACGCGGGGCCAGGATGGCCTCTACCAGCGCCACGGTCGGCGACTCCAGGTCATCCACGCGCCACGCCGACGAGGGCAGGATTTCCAGGTAAGGCGCTACGTCCCGCGTGCGGAATTCCTCCAGCTTCCCTTCCAGCCAGATCACGTCGCCGGGCGCCAGCACCAGGTTGGGCGGCGGCGCGGCCGTCACCTGGCCCTGGCGTTCAACCGCCACCAGGTTGACGCCGTACTGTTCGCGCAGTGTGCTCGCCGCCAACGGCGCGCGGATCAGCGCCGAATCAGCCGGTACGCGCGCCCGAAAGAGGCGCTCGCCCAGGCGGTAGATCTCGACCAAGTTATCGCGACGCGCAGACCGCATGCGCGTATCCTCGGTCAACGGCCTGTCAGGCAGCATCCGCTGACCCCACAGCGCCATGTAGAGGATTCCCACGGTCACGATCGGCAGGCCAAGGGGCGCAAAGTCCAGCACGCCGAAACCGGCCAGGTTTTGACTGCGCAGAACACCGCTGACGACGATGTTGGTGGTAGTAAACAGCGTCGCCATGCCGCCCAGGATCGTGGCAAAGGCCAGCGGCATGAGCAGCCGCGCCGGACTGATGCGCGCGCGGCGGGCAATCCCAGAGACGGCGGGCAGCAGTACGGCCGCGGCCGCGATGTTGTTCATCACCAGCGACAACAAGGCGCCAGCCAGCATCAGGACAACCACCAGGCGGCGTTCGCCCGCGCCCGCCAGGCGCAACAGAAGATCACCTACACGCTCGGTGACGCCGGTGATGCGCAGCGCCTCGGTAAGTATAAAAATGGCAACGATAGTCACCACCGCGGAGCTGCTGAAGCCCGAAAACGTCTCGCGCGGGACGAGAACGCCAGTCACGCCCAGCGCCACGACTACCAACAGCGCGACCAGGTCTGGGCGCAGTCGTTCGCTCAAGAGCAAGCCAATGGCAGCCAACAAGATGATGAACGTGATGATCAGCGGATCAGCCATGCAACATCTCCAGGAGAATGAATTCCGTGCATTGTCGCATCACGCGCCTGTTTGCGCAAAAGAGGCCCGCGCCTCAAAGGATCCATCGTTCACGGCGTGTAACTATTCAGGCGGCGCGCTGTGGCAAGCGAGCGATTGAAATCGCGCCTGATGGGCGTTCCGCCAGGCGTCCACCTGAGTGGACGCTGCGCCGGTCGGCTCCGGCCGACCTGGCGGCGGCACGCCCTTGCGGCCCGAATTCATTCGGCGGCTGCAGTTGGCGCAGGATGCCTGAATAGTTACCACAGCGTTTTGTTGCGACGACTTGCTGTTCATGGCATAATATCGCCATGCAAATTACCCGTCAACGTATTTTACTCCACAGGTAAAACATGATGAAACACGTCAAACTCGGCCTTTGCACCACCCTGCTGGTCTGGTTCCTGGCCCTCTGGCTCACGGGCTGCCGCCCGGCGCCTGTCACGCTCACGGTTTCGGCCGCGGCCGACCTGACCTATGCCTTCCAAGAGATTGGGGCGCAGTTCGAGAAAGAGACCGGCCACCATGTGGTCTTCAACTTTGGCTCCACCGGCCAGTTGGCTCAGCAGATCGAACAAGGCGCGCCCGTGGATGTGTTCGCGGCCGCGAACATCAGCTTTGTCGAGGAGTTGGCCGAGCAAGGGTTGGTGCTGCCCGGCACGGCGCAGCGCTACGCGCGCGGCCGCATTACCCTCTGGACGCGGCCGGACAGCCCTCTGCAGATCACCCAGGTGAGCGACCTGGCGCGACCCGACGTGCAGCGCGTGGCGATCGCCAATCCTGACCATGCGCCCTACGGCATGGCCGCGCGGCAGGCCATGCAAGCGGCCGGCGTCTGGGAGGCCGTGCAACCCAAGCTGGTGCTGGGCGAGAACGTGCGCCAGACGCTGCAATACGCGGAGACGGGCAATGTGGACGTGGCCATTGTCGCGCTCTCTCTCAGTGTGCCCGCGGCTGCGGGGCCGGAGGGACCCGGCCGCTGGACGCTAATCCCTGAAGATCTGCACGCGCCCATAGATCAGGCCCTGGCGGTGATCAAGAGCACAACGCACGAAGCCGAGGCGCGCGCCTTCGCCGCGTTCGTCAACGGCCCCCAGGGCCGGCCGATTATGCGCAAGTATGGCTTTGTTCTGCCCGGCGAGGAGCCTGTCCCATGAACTGGCATCCGCTCTGGCTGTCGCTGCAGGTGACGGCCGTGGCTACTTTCCTCATGCTGGTCATTGGGCTGCCGCTGGCGCTGCTGCTGGCGCGACGGCGCTTTCCCGGGGCCACCCTGCTGGAGACACTGGTCAGCCTGCCGCTCGTGCTGCCGCCCACGGTCGTAGGTTACTACCTGCTGCTGGCGCTCGGTCGCGGCAGCCCCGTGGTAGAGGTGTTCGGCTGGCGCATTCTCTTCACCTGGGGCGCGGCGGCCATCGCCTCGGCGGTCGTCGGGTTGCCGCTGCTCGTGCAATCCGCGCGCGCGGCCATCGCCAACGTGGACCCCGCATTGGAGAACACCGCGCGCACCTTGGGATCAACGGAAGCCGCGGTGTTGTGGCGCGTGACCCTACCCCTGGCGCGACGCGGCATCCTGGCGGGGTTGATGCTGGCGGCGGCGCGCGCCTTGGGTGAGTTCGGCGCGACGCTGATGGTGGCGGGAAACATTCCCGGCCGCACGCAGACTTTGCCCCTCGCCATCTACGACGCGGTGCAAAACCGCAGCTATGCCCAGGCCAACTGGATGGTGCTGCTGATGACCGGTCTGGCCTTCCTGAGCCTGTGGGCGGTGCGCCGCTTCGAGCAGCCGCGCCGGCCGCGTGCCGTGCGGTCCGCGGCCGGACTGCGCGACGATGAGCGAGCCTGACATGACGCAAGCTGCCTTTTCTCACGCGGCCGACGCGCCGCGGCTGGTCGCCGACTTCACGCTGCGCCGGCCGGATTTCCATCTACATGTGCAGTTGGCGATGGGGGCGGAAGTGTTGGTGCTGTTTGGCCCGTCGGGATCAGGCAAAACTACCACGCTGAGCGCCATTGCCGGGCTGCTCGTCCCGGATCGCGGCCGCATCTTGGTGAACGGCGAGCTGCTCTTCGAGCGCGACGGCGGCCGCGGCATCAATGTGCCGGCGCGCAAACGGCATATCGGCTACGTCTTCCAACACTACGCGCTCTTCCCGCACCTGACCGCGCTGCAGAACGTGGCGTATCCTTTGGCTGGACGCGGGGAGCAGGCGGCCGGGTTCTTGGAACGAATGAACCTGGCGCACCTGGCCGACCGCTATCCCCATGAGCTGTCTGGCGGGCAGCAGCAGCGGGTCGCAATCGCCCGCGCGCTCGCCGCGGCGCCGCGCGTCCTGCTGCTCGATGAGCCGTTCTCCGCGCTGGACGTGGCTGCGCGGCAGCGTCTGCAGCGAGAACTGCTGGGCTGGCAGCGCGAGCTGGACCTGCCCGTCATCTACGTGACTCACCGGCTGGAGGATGCCTTTGCGGTTGGGCAACGGCTGGCCGTGATGCGGGAAGGACAACTGGCGCAGGTTGGCCCGATCGAGGATGTCTTTCGCAATCCGGCCAACCTGGAGGTCGCTGAGGTCATGGGCATCCGCAATCTGTTTCAGGCGCGGATCGTGGACGCGCGACCCGATGGATTGGCGCTGGATTGGGACGGTCTGCATCTCATGGCGCCGCCGCAGGCCCTGGCGGTGGGCAGCACGGCCGCGGCGTACATCCGGCCGGAGGATGTGAAGATTTTATATCCGAATCGTCCCTTGCCGGATGCCATGGTGCACAACCAGGCGGCCGGCCGGATCGTGGCGGGCAAGCTGGATCCAGGGGGCTATGTGCTGCACGTGGCGTTGAGCAACCAGCACATCATCGAGGTGCGTCACGGCGCTTACACCTATCTGCCTTTGGGCCTGCAGGTGGGGGATGAGGTGCTGCTCTCCCTGCGCCGCGAGGCGCTGGTGGTGATCAGTCGCTAGTGCGGCTCGGCCTGCATCAGGCGCCCGGCCCGGCAACCGACTCCAGGTAGAACATCTCGTCGCTATCGTCGTAGGTTAGAACCTCTGCGTAGCGCCCCCATTGGGTGGCGGTCTCCAACTGGCGTTCAGCCTCGTCCCGAGGAAATTCGAGTTCCAGCGCCATCTGCACTACGCCATAGTCGAGCTGCTGTTGGTGCGCGGCCTTGAGCAGCGACAACAGCCACTTGAACAGCGGCACGCGGCGCAGTCGCGCGGCGAAGATTGCCTTGCGGCCCAAGATGCTGGCTTCGGCAAACGTCTCGCCCAGCGACGTCAAGCTGATGTCGCCCTGGGCGACGGTGGCGAAACCGAGCAGCTCGGCGGCCTCGATCAACGAGAGCAGGTGACTGGAGTCTACCTGGAGATCTTGAGTCAGCCGGTAGATGTCCGCGCGGTCGTTGGGCAGCTCGTCCAGTCGTTCCAACAGGCCGGCCAGGTCGTTGATGTCAACCGCCGGCAGCGCGCGCGTGCGGCCCGGTTCGCCCGGCGCGGTGCCCAACTCGACGCTTTCGGCCTCGGTTTGGCCGGCCAGCGTTGCGTAGACCCGATCAATGGTGGCAAGGAAGGCGGCGCTCTTGCGGTTGCGCGGGTGTGGAATCTCCACCTTGACCTGCGAGACCACGCGGCCCGGCCCTTTGTCCATCACCACGATACGGTCCGCCATGAAGACCGCCTCCTCGATGTTGTGGGTGACCATCAGGATGGCCTGGGTGGGGATGCTGCCGCTCGTCCACAGTTCTAGCAGTTCGCCACGCAGGGCTTCGGCGCTCAGCACATCCAGCGCGGAGAAAGGCTCGTCCAGGCAGAGCAGCTCTGGTTCGACGGCCATGGCGCGGGCGAAACCCACCTTTTGTCGCATGCCGCCGGACAGCTCACGCGGATAGGCCGACTCGAAACCGTCGAGACCCACGCGGTCCAGCAGATCCACGGCGCGAGGGCCGCGCAAGGCGGCCGAGATGCCGCGCGCCTTCAGCGCCACCTCGACGTTTTCCAGCACCGTGAGCCACGGGAATAGGGCAAAGGTCTGGAAGACGATCGCGGCATGCGGGTTGACCCCTTGCAGCGGCTGACCGCGATACAGCACCTGGCCCTCAGTGGGAAATTGCAGCCCGGCAATGATGCGCAGAAGGGTGCTCTTGCCGCACCCCGATGGGCCAAGCAGGGCCACGAACTCCCCTGCGGCCAGCGCCAGGTTGACCTTCTCCACCGCGGTGAAGCGTCGCTCCCCCTGACCGTAAGTCTGGCTGACTTGCCTCAAATCGAGAAGTTTTTCGTTTTCAGGACTCATGGCTTACTCCATGCGGAAGCGGTCTTCGGCGAGGCGATAGAGCTGCCGCCAGAACACTCGATTGATCACGACCACGGTCAGCACCATGCTCAGCGTGGCGGCCAGCAGCAGTGCATAGTTGCCGTCGGCCGTCGCGCGCGCAATCAGCGCGCCGACGCCTGTGGTGTAATAGCTCTGGCCGGCAAATTGGATGTGTTCGGCCACGATGCTGGCGTTCCAGGCGCCGCCGCTGGCCGTGATTGCGCCGGTGACGATGAAGGGGAAGAGCGCGGGTAGGATCAGGGTGCGCCAGCGCTCCCAACGGCTCAGGCCCAACAGCGCCGCGGTGTATTTCAGGTCTTGCGGGATGGCCGCGGCGCCGGCAATAACGTTGAACAGCAGGTACCACTGGGTGCCCAGCAGCATCAACAACACTGCGGCGACCCCCAGTCCGCCAGGCGTGCTGATCAGGGCGAGCAAGACGACAGGAAACAGCGCGGTGGCCGGCACCGACGCGGTGACCTGCACGACCGGCTGCAGCCAACGCGCCAGCCGCTCGTTGGTGCCGATCGCCACACCGACCGGGATCGTCCAGGCCAGGGCGATGACCAGGGCCGCAATCACCCGCAGCAGCGTCGCCAGCACACCAGCGCCGACCCAGCCCCACTGGGTCAGTGGTAAACCCAGCAGCATCAGGCCGGCGCGGTAAGCGCCATAGAGCAGCCCGGCTACCAGGACGGCCATCAGCAGGTACGTCGGCCAGGCGGGCCGCCCCTCGCCGGACTCCGTCATCTGCAGCGGCGGCAGGCGGCGGATCAGCCAGCCGTCCAGTCGCTCGGACAATGGCCGCCACACCCGCTCGCTCAGCCCTTCCACCAGCCTCGAGCTGCGCAGCAGGTTATAGAACCACGACGTGGGCGGGTTATCGCTCTCCACCATCTCCAACTTAAAGCGTTCCGACCAGGCAAGCAAGGGCCGCCAGACGAACTGATCGAGCGCGACGATGACTAACACCAGCGTCCCCAGGCCCATCAGGATGGCCTGCATGTCGCCTTGACGGGCAGCCTCGCTGAGATACGCGCCCAACCCAGGCAGACGAAAGTCGCGCTGGCCCACGGTGAAGATCTCTGCCGCCATCAAGAAGAACCAGCCGCCGGCCCAGCTCATCATGCTGTTCCAGATCAGGCTGTTGGCGCCGAAGGGCAGTTCCAGGGTCTTCAGGCGCACCCAGCGGTTGAAGCGGAAGATGCTGCTGGCTTCACGCAGCGCGACAGGAATGGTGGTGAGGGATTGATACCAGGCGAAGGTCATGTTCCACGCCTGGCTGGTGAAAATCAGGACAATGGAGGCCAGCTCGGCCGCGATTCCCAGGGGCAGGACCGCGCTCAGGCTCAGAAGCACGACGGGCAGGAACGAGAGGATCGGCACGCTCTGCAGCACGTCCAGCAGCGGCATCAGCACCGCCTCGGCGCGGCGATTGTAAGCCGCGGCGTAGCCGTAGACCAGCGTAAACAGGAAGCTGAGGATGTACGCCGCCAGCATCCGTCCCGTGGAAAACAGGGCGTACGTGGGCAGCGCGGCCGGCGCGAGCGAAATGTCCGGCCCCTTGATGACCGCGGGCGCGCGAATGGCCAGCCGCGCGCCCAGGTACATGAGCACAGCCACACCAAGAAGAACCATCACATCGGCGCCAGTGAACCGGCGCTGCGTGAACTGCTCGCTGCGGAAGAGATGATCTGAACGCGCCATGGGTTTCCGTTCTGGGTTGAGAATCACGTCATCGGCGGGCCAAGTGGATCAGACGCCAGGCTGTGGACAACTCGCTTCTGATTTGCTCCCGGTTTCCGCGGCCGCCAGGCTATGTTATGCACACTTCAGGAATTGTCAAGACCGGCGGCCTCGGGCAGCCCTGTGTGGCCGCCCTTTGGGTTTTTGACCACAGGGATCATCAAGAATGCAGATAAGCTGCCGATTCGCGTCTGACTCGCCGTTTTGGCGTTATAGGGAGATGACCTTTTCGGCCATGCGCATGGCCTCGATGATGTCGGGCATTCCGCCGACGATGCCGACGGCCACCTGGTCCTGCAAGCCGTAGGTCTCCAAGCAGGTCTGGCATAGAATCAGCTCGACATCCTGCGCCGCCAGCGTGCGCAGCAGTTCGAGTACAGGCGACCCGCTGCAGGCCAGCTTGACGCCCTCGGTATAGAACAGGATCTTGGCCGGCGGCGCGCCCGCAGCGGCCAGCAGACCCAGGAACTTGACTGCCAGGCGCTGCTGCAGCTCGGCTGGCGCATCGCCCATGCCGTTGCGCGTGAATAGCAGTACGGTGTTATGCATGATTCATCTCCTTGTGAGCGTGGATTGGTAATGGCGTGGCCGCGGCCAACACGCTGGCAGCCAGTGAACGAAATTCCGCTTCAAACGGTTTGGCCGCCATCGGCCGCACGCCCAGCGTCTCCACATGCCGGCATATCACCGGCACGGACAGCTTGCCGCCGTTGATGACGACCTGGTCGTTCACCAGCACGACGGGCAGTTGCGCGTCGGGCGGTAGATGCGGGCAGGCGGGGTCGAAGAGGTCGAAGTAGCTGACCTCGACCTGGTCGCCGTAGCGCGTGTGCATCTGCCCGGCCGCCCACCGGGCCAGCTCGCGCCAGGTCTCTTTCATCCCCTCCGCGCAGGCGATGGGCGCACCCACAATCGCAACGGCGGCGCGGGTGCCGTTCATGAACAGCACCCGCCGCCCGCGCCGCATCCGCAAGCCGAGGCGCTGTCCATAGTGGTCGCGCCAGCCGCACCCCGCCCACTCAAAAACCAACCGACGGTGATCCGTTGGTGGGCGCGCGGGCCATGACACTGCGGGCAGACCGGCTGCAGGCCCTTTTCCTTCTCCTGAAACGTCGCGCGCACGTCGAAAACCGTCTCGCAATCATCACATGCAAAGCTGTACAAAGGCATCTTCAATCCCCTTTTCTTCGGTGCTGCCGCGTCCCGCTATCCGCAGCAACTGCTTGGACGGCGGGCCAGGGCGGCGAAGTCTACACCCAGCCACTGGCTAATCTCCTGGTTGGTCTCTCGTAGGGAGGTCACGACATTGTTCTGTGCCTCGATGTAGTCCATGATCAGGCGGTTGGCTTGGGCCTCGGCCTGGAGGGTGCGGAAGTGACTGATGTCGGCCTGCGAGAGGCCGCCGTTGCCCTGGCGCACGCGCAAGTTCGCCTGCGCCTGGTTCAGGCTGCGCATCAGGCCGCTGGCCTGGGGATCGGCTTCGAAGCGTGCATACGCCTGGTCGAAGGCAGCAAATGGTGCGGACGCCAGCAGGTTTCCGGCCAACGCCTCGACGGCCTCGATCAATCTGGGGGTAAGGGTGGTGTTTGTCATGGCTTGCCTCCTAGCAACAGCCGCCCGCCGCGCAGGCCGCGGCGAAATCGAATCCGATGCGGCGGGAGAGCAGGTCGCCCACCTCCTGGCACAGCGCCTTCACGTCGGCCTCGCTGCGCACGTAGGCCTGCACGGCCGGCCGGTCGGCGAAGGCCTGGTACAGCCGGTTCATCTCCGCGCGGTCGGCCGGGCTGACGGCGTTGAGCATGAGTAAGGCCTGCAGGGATTGCTGCTTTGCCTGGTAGTCCGCGATGGCGCGCTGGGCGACGGCGTCCTGGTCCAGGTCCATGGCCGCGGCCTCGAAAGCCTGAAACTGCGGCGCACCGGCCAGGGCCGCGGCGAAGTCGTGGGCCGCCTGGCTCACCACTTTAGGCGGCGCGCTATCGGAATTGTTCAGCACCAAGTCTGTCATAATCCATCCCCAGAATATTGTATGAGTAGCGCAGGAATCTTCTGCGCGATGTCGTCACGGACGCTTCGAAACACAGCCATGACCTCTTCGTCGGTTCCCTCGGCCTTTGCCGGATCGGGGAAGCCGACGTGGACTCGCCGGCCGGGGCCTAGCCACAGTGGACATTCCTCGGCCGCCGAGTCGCAGACGGTGACCACCAGGTCCAGCGGTGTGTTGCGAAACTCGTTGGCGTGCTTGGAGCGGCCTGTGTGCTCGATGCCGATCTCAGCCAGCGCCTGCAGAGCCTTGGGGTGGACGTAGCCGGCCGGCTGGGTACCCGCCGACACAGCCTCCCAGGTGTCGCCCAGGCGGGCGTTGACGATGGCTTCGGCTAGGTGCGACCGGCAGGAGTTGCCGGTGCACAGAAATAGCACTTTGCGGCGCTTCATGCAGTAACCTCACTGTCCGGCGCTAGCAGGCGCAGCGAATTGGCGACCGTGTCATTGACGGTGGCCTGCTTCATATACCTGGCCACCATGATCGCTTCGGTAATTTCCGCGTTGGTTATCCCTTTCTCCTTGGCCATCTTGACCCACATCTGAGTGCAGGTATCCGAGCCGGCGATGGCCGCCGCGCCGATGCCGATCAGCAGCTTGTACTTGCCAGGCACGGCCTGGTAGTTGGGATGTTCGAACAGGAGCGCCCTCTCGTCCATCTGGTTTTTGGCGAACTCAGAGGCGAAGTCCTTCAGTAGTTCCATCGGTGTTTTCATGGCCTGCTTTTCCTCAGTACAGAATAGGAGCAGGCATTGTCCCTACGCGTGAGGCCCACCTGCAGCTCGGATGGTGCATCGCCCATGCCGTTGCGGGTGAAGAGCAGTACGGCGTCATGCATGGCTCATCTCCCTGTGATCCTGGCTCGGCGCTGGCGCGTGCACGCCATTGCCGTAAATCTGGTCGCCCAACCTGGTCAGGGCGCTTAGGCCCTTGATCTCAGCGGGCAGCAAAGGAATCTGGAGCAGGGGAACTGGGAAGCGCCGGGCGATCTCGCCCATGTACTTGCTCTGCATCGCGCGGCGAGCTTGGGTGAAGGGGGTAATTGCCTGCTCGGCTGGGATGATGAAATTGGCCACGACCAGCCCCGGTTCGATGCCCACGGTGCGCAGCTCCTGCGACGCGCGGTACGCTTCCAGGATCGGCGTTGATTCGGGGTACATTACAAAGGCGAACGTGCTCTGAGTCGGGTCGCGCATCATGTTGATGACTTGGCCGAAGCGCTGTTTGGCCACGTCGTCGGCCGCGGCCGTGTCCACCGAAGCAAACACCTTGACATCAATCTGCTTGCTCCAGTCCATGGGCAGCTCTAGCAGGCGCAGGGTATGGCCAGTGGGCGCGGTGTCAAAGACGATGGAGTCCCACTGCGCCTGCGAGGCGAAGTCAATAAAGAGATCGAAAGCGGCCATCTCCTCGGTGCAGGGCGAGTCCAACTCCTCTTCCATGGTCTGGATGGCGTGCTCTGGCCGGCCGCGGCGGCGGGCGTCGTCCAGGATGCGGGTCTTGTAGCTCTCGGCTGCGGCCTTGGGATCAATCTTGGCCGCCCACAGGTTGGATAGGCCAGCCACCGGCGCGGCCGTGTCGCCCACGGGCTGGCCCAGCACGTCGCCCAGGTGCGCGGCCGGGTCCGTGGTCAACAGCAGGGTCTTGTGACCCTGACGGGCCAGCCACACCGCGGTGATGCACGAGGCGACGGTCTTGCCGACGCCGCCCTTGCCCGCGAAGAAAACCGCGCGGCTGTGGCCGTTAGGTGACACCCGTTCCGCCGCGCCGTCGAGCACAGGCAAAGTCGTGATGGTCCGCGGGGACGCGCCGTTTTGGCCAAAGCCGGCCGTCCTGGCGCCGTCGAAGAAGATGGCGCCCACGGCCCGCAGGCGCTTGACGCCCTGGATCTCGCCGGGCAGCAGGGCCATGGTGCGGGTGGGCGCCGGCAACTCCTGCGTAATCTGCGCCAGGTAGCGGGTTTGCATCTCGGCGCGCGCGGCGAAGAGCGGGTTGGTGCGAGCCTCGGACGGAATGACGCTGTTGACGATCAGTTGATGGTTGGCGATGCCTAGCTTGCCCAGCTCGGTGATCGCGCGCTGGGTTTCCTTGATAGCCACGGCCTCGGGGTGCAGCACGAACATGAAGGTCGTGACCGCGGGGTCACGCATGATGGTCATCGCACGTTCGTACTTGTGCTTGGCGTCCTGGATCGCGGCGGCCGGGCCGATACAGGTTTGGCCGCTGCCCTGGCTGGCGTCGTCAATGGACTGGCTCCACTCGGCCGGCAGCTCCAACAGGCGCAGGGTGTGGCCGGTGGGCGCGGTGTCGAAGATCACGACGTCGAAAGCCTTGCCGTCGGCCGCGGGTGCGTCGAGGAAGTCGGTGAAGCGGTCGAAGGAGGCCACCTCGGCGGTGCAAGGACCGCTCATCTGATCTTCCATCACCTGCACCATTTGCAGCGGGAAGGCGGCGCGGATGGGCGCCATGGCGCGGTCAATGTACTCCTGCGTGGCCTGGTCGGGGTCAATCTCCATGGCCCACAGGTTGGGCACACCGGCGATGGGCGTCATCTGATGGCCGATAGGCTGCTCGAAGACGTCGGCCAGGTTGGAGGCCGGGTCGGTGGTGACGATCAGCGTGCGCTGACCTTCATCGGCGAAGCGTACAGCGTGCGTGCAGGCCATGCTCGTCTTGCCCACACCGCCTTTGCCGGAGAAGAAGATAAAACGGGTGCTCATTGCCCAGATCCATTCAGGTGCGGGCGCAACTCAGCCAGGCTAGGGTAGGCGCCAGCTTTGATGACCTGGCCGCGCACGACGGTGATGGGCAGCGCGGCCATCTGGCGCTCGCGCACCAGGTGCATCACGTCGGCGTTGTTGAGAAAGGCATGGGGGTGGCTGGTCATCTGGTAGCGCGTCACGCCCAGGCCTTCTGCCTGCAAGGCTACGATCATCTCGCTCACGTCGAGCAGGGTCTGATCCAGTGTCGGGCCGCAGAGGCCGGTGGGGCAGCACATGGGCGGGTCGAAGAGCTCGACGGCTGGCGTAGCCGACGGCTGGGGAGCTTGCGGGAACATGGTGATGGATTCGATCATGGTAATTCAACCTCCGTTGAAATAGATTCCTAAAAAAAGAGGGCTAATTTTGTGCGAATAGTATTTCGGTCGAGCGCATGAACGCGCCCTGCGGGCCGCAGGTCGGCCGTCGGGACTTGATGCGCGCCGGGTCGAAAAACGCACCGAAGACGGCGTTCAGCTCCGCCAGCGCTTGACGGTTGATCGAGTAATAGATCCAGCGGGCGTCGAGGGCATCGCGCTCGACATCCACCAGACCGGCCCGGCGCAGCACACTGAGATGGTGCGAGATTAGGTTGGGCGGCATCTGCAGCGCGTCGCCCAGCTCACAGTTGCACTGCACGCCCTCCATGAGCAGGTGCAGGATCAGCAGGCGCTTAGGCTCCGCCAGGGCCTTGAGTCGGTCGGCCAGGTCGTTCAGGTTGGCGGGAGGTGGAGCAACATTCATCATGAACGAATACCTCGATCAGAATAGTTCAATATACATTGAATTATATTCCGGCCAACCGATTTGTCAAATGGGCGGACGGCGGTCATGAGCGAGCATGACTGGAACTCTTGTACATCATGTGTGTGGTTCTTTACCTGGCCTCATGCGCAAAGCGGCGAGGTGAGCCATCGGACGTGGCGCGGCCGTCAAGATGGGTCGCCTCTGAAATGGCGACGCGGCGCTTCATCAGGCTATCCACAGGAAGTAGAAGCCGACGCCCAGGATGAGCACGCCGGCCGCGCGCTCCATGATCTGCGACCAACGGCCCAGCGCCAGCATGCCCTTCAGCGCACCGGCGAAAGTCCCCGCCAGCACCACTGGTACGCCGCGGCCCAGCGCGTAGACGAAGAGCAGCGCGGCGCCGTAGGCCAGCGCGCCCTTGAGCATGACATAGGTGAGGATGGCCGCCAGCACCGGTGTGGCGCACTGCGATGCCACCAGGCCGGAGACCAGGCCCAGGGCCAGCGCGCCCGGGACGCCCTTCAGGGTGACGCGCTGGCGCAGGCCGCCGAACCACATGGGCAAGCTCAAAGAGAGGATGCCTAGCATGTGCAGGCCGATGACAAAGCAGATGGCCGCCACCAGATAGTACCACCATTGGGTAGCCACGCCCAGGATGCCGCCCACCAGGGCGGCGATCACCCCTAGCAGCATGAAGGTAATTGCCAGGCCGACGGCAAAGGCCAGGGAGAGGGCAAACGAGCGCTGGCGCGACATCGCCTGCGAGCCGCCGACAAAGCCGACGATCAAGGGAATTGTTGCCACGTTGCACGGCCCCAAACTGGTGAGCACACCGCCCAGGAAGACGAGCAGGAAGCCCACGACCGAGGCGGTCTGAAGGGTGGTTGGATCGAAGGTCATCGTCAGTGACCTCCACCCAGGGTCGTCAAGGTCTGGCGCAGTTGGCCGGCCTCCAGAACGCCCATGTGCACCTGCCCCTGGCCGGCGCGGTCGAAGAAAATCAGGGTTGGGATGGTGCGAATGTGCGCGGTTTGCAGCAGGCGCGCATTGCGCTGGTCGTAGACGTCAACGTCCACCAGCGTGACAGATGCGGCGAATTCGGGATAGACTTCATTGACGATGGCCGTCATCTCCTTGCAAGGGATGCAGTTGAGCGAATGGAAGAACGCCAGCGTGGGCTGTCCCGCCTCCAGGGCGCGCTGCAATTTCTCCTGGGCAACTGGGCCGCCGCGACGGGTTTTACCTTCGTCTCCTGCTTCATCAGCAGGATGATGACGGCCAGGATCAACAGGCCCGCGATCACCAGCAGTTGCGACTGTCGGGATAAATGGCAGCGAAGATGCTTGACTGCTTTTTGAGACATCAGTTGTGGGTTGCTCCTCTCAGCGCAACAAGGCGCGTATATTGCCCAGACAACATGAACCCTGAGGGTTGCGCAGATCGCATGCGCATTGGCCGGCCTGAATGCCGGCGTTGATGTTCTCCAAGATGGCGGTGGCTAGCTCACTCGAAGCAGAGCGTATTTCGCCCAACGTGTGTTTGAAACAATAGCACACCAACACATCGTCGTTTTTCAACTCTTTTTGATACACGCGCTCATGTACGTCACCGGTCAAGAAAGTCTGCGTGCCATCAGCCGTGAAGTACACAACTGGGCAGTCGAGCGTGCGACAAAACAAGTAGCCCGAATCACGCACGGCGCGCAGGCTGACCGCTAACATAGACTTGATCGTTTGCCCCTCCACAGGTCTGCCTTTCTGCTTGCATCTGGGACAATGATTGGTTGTGCGGGCAGGATACTGTACATCCTGGGCCGGTGGGTTGGGCGCTATGTTAGTTATGGTCATGGTCCGCCTTCTCTACGCGCTTCGATCAAATAGCCGTCCTCGTGCTGCCAGTTCTGCGGCAGGACCTCGAAGCCGGCGGCCTGCAACTGCTCGCTAACCGCCGCAGGGCTCAGGCGATGGTGGCTTGGCGGGCCGTCTGTGCTAGCGGCGTCGGGGCGCCAATCCAGGATGGCCACCTGCCCGCCAGCCCGCAGGACGCGTCGCATCTCGGCCATCAGATCAGCCATCGGTTCGACCTCGTGGACGACGAACGCGCCCCAGATCCAGTCTACCGCAGCGTCGGGCAGGTCGATCTGCGGCAGTTCTGAGCGCAGCGGGCGAACCGTCTGCGGCGGATGGCGCTCGGCCAGTGCGTCCAGCATCTCCTGGCTGACGTCCAACGCCCAGACGGCGCCCGACGGGCCGGCCAGGTCGGCCAGCGGGAAAGTCCAAAAGCCGGTGCCGCAGCCTAAATCCAGCACCACGTGGCCGGGCTGGATGCCAAGGCTGCGCAGCAGGCGTTGCGGCTGCCATTTGGCCTCGCGCTCGGCGCTGTGCAAGCCGTGCCGTTTTTGCGGGTCGAAACGGCGTTCGTAGTGTGACATGGTGCTCCCTTTATCAGGCAATCCACAACAGGTACAGGCCCACGGCGATAACGATCACGCCACTGACCTTCTCTATGACGTTCGACCAACGGCCGGCCGCCAGCATTCCCGCCAGCACGCCGGCAAAGGTGCCTGCTAGCACGATCGGTACGCCGCGGCCCAGGGCATAGACGAACAATAGCACGGCGCCGTAGACGATAGCGCCCTCGGCCATGACGTAGGTCAGTACGACCGCCAGCACGGGTGTGGCGCACTGCGAAGCCACCAGGCCTGATACCAGCCCCAGGGCTAAGGCGCCCGGCACGCCGCGCCAGGCGACACGCTCGCGCTGGGCCGCAAACCAGGAGGGCAGGGACAGATGCAGCACGCCCAGCAACTGCAGGCCGATCACCAGGCACACAGCGGCCACAACGTAGTAGAACCAGGTCTGCCCCGCCGCGCCCAGCATACTGCCGATCAAAGCCGCCGCCACCCCCAGTAGCATGAAGGTAATAGCCAGGCCCGTGGCAAAAGTGGCCGAAAGCAAGAAGCTGCGCCGGCGGTTCAGGTCCTGGCTGCCGCCCAGAAACCCGACGATCAGCGGGATCATGGCGATGTTGCACGGCCCGATGCTGGTGACCACGCCGCCGCCAAAAACCAACACCAGGGCCAACGGCGAGATGCGCTGGATGACTGTCAGGTCCCAGTCCATGTTCAGCCTCCCATGGCCAGTTGGCCCAGGGTCTCGCGCAGTGCATCGGGCTCCATCACGCCCATAACTTGTTGCGCCTGTCCCTTGCGGTCAATGAACACAGTGGTTGGGATAACGCGCAGGCCGAGGCGCTCCATCAGGGCCGTGTTGGCCCGGTCGTAGACGTTGACATCCACCAGGACAATCTGATTGGCGAACTCCGGGTAGACTTGCTCGACGACCTTCGTCATCTCTTTGCAGGGAATACAGTCGGTAGAGTGCATGAAAACCAGGGTGGGATGGCTTGCAGCCAGGGCCTGGTCGAGCTGCTCAGCCGGCAATCCTGCCGAGACCAGAGCCGAGCTGGCTGCCGGGGCGCCGGTGGTCGTCGCGGCCGGCTGCTGCTTCTCCTTGAGCAACAGGATCATGATGATGGCGACGCCCAGCACGGCCAGCACCATGAAGGTGGTCAGGCTGTTGTTCATCTTCTTGATCTGCCGCGGTTGGGGCGGGCGTTGGGTTGATGAGTGTTTTTTGGTCATCGATCACTTACCTTTCAGCGTAGCTGCCGGCAGCGGAAGCGGCCGACCCTGGCCGCAGGCAGCGCACTCGATTTGGATGGTGGTGTGTTCGATTCCAAAGGCGGCCAGGCGCTGTTTGATCTCCGCCGCGATGCCGCCGCAGTCATGCAGGCTTTGGTCGGTGGCGACGACGTGGGCGCTCAAGGCAACGTGCCCCGAGCACAGGCTCCAGACGTGCAGGTCATGCACGTCCTGCACGCCGGGCGCCTCGGCCATGCTTTGGCCGATTTTGTCGAGCGCAAGCCCTTCGGGGACCCCCTCAACCAGGATGTGCAGGGCACTTCTGAGCACGCGCCAGGAGCTGAACAGGATCAGAACGCCGATGAGCACGCTGACCAGGGGATCCACCCATTCCCAGCCCGTGTACCAGATGACGCCGGCCGCCACGATGACGCCCACCGAGGACACCGCGTCGCCGACGACATGCAGGAACGCGCTGCGGACGTTCAAATCCTCGCGCTCACCCGCGTGTTCATGTTCGTCGTGATCGTGGCCGCCGAGCACGAAGACCACGATCAGGTTGGCGACCAGGCCGATGGTCGCAATGATCAGCATTTCCACGCTCTTGACCGGCTGCGGGTTTTGCCAGCGCTGCCAGGACTCGAAGAAGATGGCGATGGCAATCGCGCCCAACAAGATGCCGTTGATGAGGGCGGCGAGCACTTCCAGGCGGTGGAAGCCGTAGGTGTGGCGGTCGTCGGCGGGCAGGGCGGAAAGCCGCAGGGCCAGATAGCTCAAGACCAGCGCGAAGACGTCCATCAACACGTGGCCCGCATCTGAAAGCAGCGCCAGGCTGCCCGTCCAGTAGCCGCCGATGACTTCAGCGATCAGGATGGCGAGGGTGACGCCGATTGAGATGAGAAAACGTCGGCCGATGTTGGTGTTTTCATGTGCTGGCATAACGTTTGCCTCTAACTTTGGCCTTTCTCGACCTGCTGGGCCTCTTTCGCCTTGAGCGCCCCCCAGGCCTTCTTGGCGCGCGAAGTCGGGATGGCTTTTTGCGCCAGGAACTCCAGATGCTTTACGATCGCTGGCAGCACGGAGATCGGAAATCCGACCACTGTCTCGGAAGCAGCCAGGTCGGTCGCATCACGGCAACCATAGCAGCCATAGCTGAAGTTCAACCGCTCTTCGAGATACGGCACGATGGCGGCGTCGACGCAGGTGGCCTGCAGGATGGCGGTCGAACTCTGGATGCGCTGCCCGCCGGTGGCGTGGAGGTAAGCCAGGTTAATCCACATCAACTTCTCAACATCATCCTCCACGATGACCACATCAGGGAGCACAGGCGCAGCGGAGAGGGGAAAGATCAGCAGGCTGTGGATTTGGTCGGGCGCCAGCCTGGGCATTTCTTCAAACATCTTCTGTCCCACGGCCGGGTCTTGCACGATGCCGAAACCCACCAGACCTTTTCCGTTCCTTAATCCTTCGGGCAAGGGGCGAAACCCAAAGGCTGCGGCCGCCGCCGGACAGGCCAGCCCTTCACCGTCCAGGCTGACAGTCTCCCCATGCCGGGCGCGCATCAACCCCTGAGAGAAACGGTGTTGCGACAGGGTTACACCCGTCGCTGACAGTGGCGGGTCAACCCGGAAACTCACGCCGATGACCGACGCCGACAGACCCAGGATATCCTGCATCTGTTTGGCCATAATCCGGATCGCTTCAAGTTCCATATCCATTTCCTTCCCGATGACCGGGGTTGCACCTAATGCAGTCGTTCTTGGTGGTCGATAATCGTCCCATTGGCAGCTTGCAAGGCGGCTTCTTCGATGTTAGCGATCGTGGTGATGATGGGACGAATGCCGGCCTGTTGCAGGCTTGCGTGCGCACCCATCCCCATGCCGCGTGCCAGCAACACCTGGCAGTCGGCGATCGGGGCCGCCATGCGGCCGTGGGTATCCCGGGACGCCGCATCGAAACCGTGGGCCACTCCTTCGACATGGACGTGCCCGTCAGCGCCCTGGCCGTGCGCGACCTTCTCACGCTGTTCGCGGCCCACGACCTGCCCATCCACGACCGTCAGAACGACATAGTAGGGGGCGCGGCCGAAATGCTGGCTGATGGTCACGCCGTCCTCGGTGACTGCTGCGATCTTCATGTCAGTTTTTCTCCGCGCACGGCATGCAGACGATCTGCCCGTTCTTGACGCGGGCATACCGCTCGACCGCTACCTCGCCGCATTCGGCGCAGATGATGGTGTTGAAGTCGTGCGGCCGGCCGGCGGGCAGCTTGATCTCGGTGACCGGCCCGATCTTGAACAAGTCAGCATCGGCCGCGTCCAGGATGAAGTCAATGTTCGGCTCCACCAGCGCAGGATCGATCTTGGAGGCCGGTACGTTGTTTTTGCGATACTGGATGAACTCCGACTCCTGGTTGCGCTTGATCACCTCGTTGCGGGTGGCGACGCGCACGCTGCGCCCGGTCTTGACCTCCACCAGGGTCAACACGAACTTGCCGTAGCCGAGTTTACGGATGTTGCCCTTGCCGAAGGTGCAGCCGGTCGCCATCTGGATGCCGTCGGCATAGCAGGTGGCGCAGTGCTCGCTGTCAATCTCGATCAGCGCCGTCAACTGGCCATCGGCCGCGCGCGGCACGCCCAATGCCTCCAGCGCGGCCAGGCCGGCGCGCAGACCCATCGGCATGGCGGGGCACTTGTGGCCGTGCAACAGCAGGCCAGCCTTGTACAGTTCATTGTTGCGGTCCATGTTGAAAATTCTCCTTGAAATTAGCGCTCAACCAAAACGGTTTTTTCGTAGCCCGAGCAGGGGATGCACACCGGCTTCCCGTCCTTGGTGCGCACATAGCGGTCGAAGACATACTCGCCGCACACGCTGCACTTGGTTTTGTTGAACGAACCCTTGACAGGGGTGTAGGCGAAATCCGGCTTGGCTTCCACCTTGAAGATGGCCTCATCCGGCTGGTCATAGACCCACCGGATGACCTCGCGCCGCACTTCCAGCGGAATGTGCGAAGGCTCGATGCCCTTCTTGCGATAGGCAAAGAACTCAGCCTTGCCCATCGCGTCAACGAAATCCGGCAGGAGCGAGTAGCGCACCGCGCCCTTCTGCGGATGGTAGAACGTGACGGCCAGTTTGCCGTAGAACGTCTTGGCGATCATCACCTTGCCATAGGTGGCGCCGGTGGCAATCTGCACGCCGTCCATCATGCAGGTCTGCGGATGGCCCTCGCCCAGCTCGGGGAAGACGAAGAAACCGTGGTCGGCTTCCTTCTCAGCGCCCAGGTAGGCGAGCGCCAGCTTGCCCATGCGGTAGCCGATCGGCATGAAGGGACACTCATGCGCGTGGAACTCAAAGGCCCATTCTGGGGGGATGTGTTGCGTAGTCATCATCGAATCCTTTCGTCACCTATCAGACGTCTCGAAGGCGCCTGACACGTCTGGTTTAAGCTACTTCATGAGATCGTAGATCATCTTGGCCGCAATCAGCCACAGCAGCACGCCGATCATCTTCTTGAGCTGGCTGCTCGACAGCTTCGTCTTCATGAGTTGCGAGCCGACGATCGAGCCGGCGGCGGCCATCACTGCTGTGATGCCGATGAAAAGCGAGTCCAGCCCGCCCAGGGTCGCGTGGCCCAGGAAGCCGGAGAAGGACGAGAACACCACGACGAGCGCGGTCGTACCAGCGGCTACCTTGGGGTCCAATCCCAGCCAGTTGAGCACCGGCAGGATGAAGTTGCCACCCCCTACGCCCAGCAGCCCGCCCAGGAAGCCGGCGACGCCGCCGACGCCCGCGCCGGCAGCCACCTCGATCGGCCGACTGAGTGCGCGCTCGCGCTTCTTCGCGTGGTAAAAGAGCATCATGAAGCCGGCAAAGACCAGGAAAGCTGCGAACATACCCAGCAGCAGCCGCTTGTCCACATACGGCGTCAGCCGCGCGCCGAATGGCGACAGGATGACGGCGACGATCAGCACCGGCAGGCCGACCCGGAAGTTGATCAGCTTGCCGCGCCAGTAATTGATCGTGGCGAACAGCAGGCTGACCACGTTCAGCAGCAGCGCGGTTGGCGTGGCCTCGGCCAGCGGCACGCCGAGATAATAAAACAACGGCACAAACAGGAACGCTGCGCCCAGCCCGGCCATGGCCAGTAGGCCGGAGAAGACGAAGACCAGCGCCGCGCTGATCAGAATCGTAGTTGAATCAGTCGGCAAGATACTCACCTCGCGCTTTCATTTTTGACTCGCACAGCCCATTCTTCGAGCACGAACTCAGCCAGGCTCAGCAACCGGATCATCGTCCACCACCTCCTCTTCATCCTGACCATCCTCATCATCCGGCGCAAAAGCGTGCCGCGCCGGCTCGACGCTCAGTAGCATCAGCAAGGTGATGACCGCCGCTGAGGTCAGGCACCAGATGCACACCGCACGGATGACAAACGGTTCCAGGTAGGTCAGGTACAGAGAAAACATGACGCCAAACAGGGCCATGGCCAGGCCGGCGACGGGCGCCTGGGCGGCCAATGGGCCGCGCCCCGACCTGTTTAGCAGCCAGGCGGCCAGGATGCCGACGTAGCCGGCCGCGCCCAATACGCCCACGGGCAGCACACCGAACAGCCGGGCATAAGGGCTGCTCTGCACGGCATGGCAGTCGCCTACCGGGCCGCATACCGCCTGCACCAGCTGCGTCTCTACGTAAGACAGGTAACCGGCCACCGCCAGCCCGGCCAGCGCCAGCAGCGGCGTCAGGACATTCCACCCCACTTTGGCGAAGCGGGACATCTCGCCACCGTCGGAGCGCACCATGCGGATGCCCGCATAGATCAGGGAAACCACCATCCCAGCGATGACGGCGATGGCCAGTGCGAAGCCGTTGGAGCGCGGCTCGGAAGCCTGCGCCTCGACCGGAGCGTCAAGCGGCATGGCGATTGGCTGCGGCACGCCGCGCACGACCGGAGAGGAAGCGGCCACGGTGGGAAGCCCGGTTGAGGGTGGCTCATTTGGCTGCTGTTCGTTGGCAGTGGGCGTTGCCTGGGCCGCGGCGGTGGCCCAGGCCGCCTCCTGCTCATCACAAATATGACAGGCTTTCACCGTCGGTGTTGGACGCGGCGCCGCGGCGACCGGCAGCGCCAGGTTCAAGACAGTGGCTAGCCAAAGGGCGAACATCGCCCCGCGAAAAATCCACAAACGCATCAGTCAATCCTTGTAGATCATGATCTTGTGGCTGCGTTGGCAGCCTTGCGCCGGAAGAACGGTGACCTCTGGCGTTAGTCGCTCTTATGGCGCGGCCGGCCGCTGCCGCCGTGCCGCGTCATCTCTATCTCGGCCAGGATGGCCAGTGCAATCTCGGCTGGCTCGCGGCCGCCCAGATCCAGGCCGATGGGCGCGCATACGCGGGCCAACTGCTCCTCGCTGAAGCCGTCGGCGCGCAGGTGCTCCAGGATGACGCCGATCTTGCGCCGACTGCCGATCATGCCGATGTAAGCTGCGGGCGCCGGCAGCACATCGCGCAGCGCCTGCTCATCGGTGACATGATCCTCGCTGATGAGCACGACGTAGGTGCGTTCAGTGATTGTATCGAGCGCAAGCTGCGGCCGGTCGGCCCGTTCGGCGAGCAAATCTACGACCTGGACATCGTATCCGACCATACGCGCAAGCTCGGCCAGGGGCCGGCCGATGTGCCCGCCGCCGACGATGAGTAGCATAGGCCTGGGTAGATAAGGTTCGATGAACACGTTCACCGCGCCGCCGCACAGCGTGCCGATGGCGTCGGGGCCTTCCTCTTGCAAGGCGAAATGGAACAACCGTGGCTGGCCTTCGGCCAGAGTTTGCTGCGCTGCCTGGCGGATGCGAACTTCGAGCTAAGGCGCCACTGTTGGGCGTTGCACCACGTCGTACTTCTCGCGGTTCGCCTTGAGCTCGTCCTTGGCATGGCGCAGCAGCTTGCGCTCACGCACGAGTTGGCGGATGAAGCCGCGCGATGGAAACTCAAGCGCGTCCTGGGTGCAGACCGTGGCGCAGGTGGTACAGCCGACCATACAATGGAATGGGTTCACGACCACCGGCTGGTTGGCTGTGTAGTCGAAGCCGTACACCTGGCGGCCGCATGAGGTCACACACTGGCCACAGCCAACGCAGCGGTCGGCGATCACCGTAGGGTGCCAGGCGATCCCTTCACGGGGGATGCCATGCCATGGATTCATAAAATTGTTGTTGCTCATAAATGTCTCCTGACTAACGGGTCTATGCATGCGCGCGGAAGGACAGCATGCGACAGGGGGGGAAGTCGTCGCTGTTGGCCAGAACGCCTGGCCAGCGGCGGCGCCAGCCACAGCCGCCAGGCTCAAGGCCCGCTGCAAACGATCCTGGTTGATCTTGTAATGAATCTGCTGACGGTCTCTCCAGGAGGTCACCAAGCCTGCCCGTCGCAACACGCTCATCTGCTGCGACACGTAGGGCTGAGGGCGTCCGGTGCGTTCCGCCAGACGGCACACGCAGGCCTCCTCGCCCGATAATTGGCGCAGGAGCTCCAGGCGAAATGGGTGGCTAAGCGCCTTGAACACCTGTATGATCTGCTGGTCACTTTGCTGCAGGTCGTCCGCTTTGTCGGGTGAAGGGTCTCGACCGGTGGTCATGGTTCAACTCCTTTGCGCCGAGGCCGCTAGAGACTCGCGATCCGTCTCCGAGCAAACAAATCGCCCAATGTCCCATCCATGCCGCCACGTTATTGCCTGGACGGGGTAGGGGCGACCTTGGGCGATCGCTCGATCAGCGGTCGTAGCCCGAACAGGGAATGCACAGGTGTTGGTCGCCCACAACGCGGCGGTAAGCGTGCGCCACCAGCTCGCCGCAGCGATCGCACTTGGCAAAGCCCATCACCTCGGGCAGCCAGTTATACGGGTAGTCGAAGACGGGGCCGACGGTCAGTACGTCGCTCTCCGGCGCGTTCCAGACCAGGTTGACCAGCTCCATCTGGTCAGCCTCGGCGATCTCGTCGGGCGAGATGCCGGCTGAGCGCTGCTGCATGAAGGACGACGCGGCGATCTGTTTTTGCAAGGTCGGCTTGTAGGAGACGCGCACGGCCCGCTCTCCGTCCTTGTCAATCAGCGTCACGGCCAGTTTGCCCAGCGGGTTCTTGCGCATGTTGCCCTTGCCGAAGGTGCAGCCGGTGGTATATTGCACGCCATCGCCAAAGCACATTCCGCCATGCTCCTCGCCGGTCTCGATGATGGCATAGAGCTGGGTGCCGCCGGCGCGTTTAGCGTTCAGCGCGGCGAGGGCCGCCAACCCAACTCGCACACCGGCTACGCTGGCCCAGCAGCGGTGTCCGTGAAATTTCAGGGTGTCATTCAAAATCTCTTGATCGTTCATCTTCTTAGTTGCTCCTTGTGTTTGCTGGTTGGCCTGAGCCACCGTGGTCGTCAGCCGCGCAGCCATCTTTCTTGCCGAGGGTACCCGCGCGGCACTGATCATTCTGCTGTCTACGACCTTGACTTCAGAACTCATTTCCAATCCTAACTGGCAAGCAGAATCCAGGCGCGCTGCACGGCCAGGATCACCAATGCCATGGCGAAAATACGACTCAGGGTCAGCGACTTGACCCGCTTGGCCATGAAGCGCGCGCCCAACCACGCGCCTACCACGGCGGCGATAGAGGTGAGAATCAACATCAGCCAGTCGAATTGAGCATCGCCCAGGTGCGCCGCAAAGGCCGAAAACGAGGGCGCCGTGACAATCACAGAATTGGTCGCAGCGGCAATGCGCGCCGTGTAGCCGAGCATAACCAGGGTGGGCATCATCAGAAAGCCCGGCCCGACGCCGAGAAAACCGGCGAAGGTACCAATGAACGCACTGAGAAGTCCGCCCTTAACCCGGGTCGTGTCGGCGATGACGGGGGTTTGGCTATCGTTCATCGCCGGCGGGAAGGCCATGCGATAGGCAAGAAAGAACAGGACGCCGACATACATCCACCAAACCACCGTGGTGCTGACAAATTGCAGCAGCCAGACGCCAAGCGGCGCGACAAGCGTTGTGATGATCAATAACGGGATGGCTGTGCGCCAATCCACCATGCGGGCGCGCGCGAAGGTGATCGCCCCGGAGATGGCCGTCAGGCCATTGAGCCACAACGACCAGGGCATGATCACGTGCTTCAGGTCGAAGCCAAACAGCCCCAGCACTGGCGTCGCAATGAAGGCGACCCCCAGACCCAACATGCCGGCCAAAAACGAGAGCCCAAACAAGAGGGCGCTCAGAATAACGTAGAGCATAATCCGGTCTCCTTGTCTGGCCAGCCTTACGCTGAGGCGGGTAAGAACTGTTCGATCGCATCCAGCGCGTGAGCCGCATAGATAGATGCCGGGCCGCCGCCCATCAGCAGGGCGACGCCGATGGTGTCCAAAAGCTGTGCACGGGTGGCGCCCACGGCCACGGCGTCGTGGGTGTGATAGGCGATGCAGCCGTCACAGTGCACGGCGATGCCGATGGCCAGGGCCATCAGTTCCTTGGTCTTGGCGTCCAACGCCCCCGCTTCGACGGCTTTTTTGTGCAGCCGCGCAAAGCCGCTCATCGGGCCTGGAGCCTCCTGTCCCAGTTGCGCCAGGCGCCGCTCAAGGTGTTGGTAATAGGCGATGTAATCGGTTATCATGATGTCCTCATCAGAGTTGGCTCGAACAGGTCGGTCCAGCCTGTGTCGTTGCCGACGATAGGCCGGGCCAGGGTGAAGTACTCGTGACAGGTAAGGCGCTCGGCCTCGATCTCAGGTGGCCCGGAGAAGGGCGGGTCCTGGCTGGCGTGGCACTGGATGGCGCGCACCTTGGTCACCAAATGGTCGGCCACGTCAATGGCCGCCACCGACCCGCCGGCGAGTTCCTGTGACGGGATCACGCCGCAGCCTTGCAGCGTCGCCGCGGAGGGCGCCAGGTAGTAGAGCCGCGCGGGGAGCGCAGCCTGGTCGAAAGCTGATGTCGTCATGCGATGAATGGCCAGGTGGTCGGGGTGGCCAGAGATGCCGTCGGGACCAAACGTGATGACAGTCTGTGGCCCCACCGCGCGCAGAATGTTGACGAGCTGGCCGACGACCGTGTCCGCGTCGGCGGCGGCCAATTGGCCGTCCAGATACCCGAGGAAACGCACGTCGGCCAGCCCCAGCGCTGCGGCGGCAGCCTGCAGCTCGCGCGTCCGGATTTGGGCGGTGTCAGCCGCACTCAGGCCAGGAATGCCAGCTTCGCCGCGCGTGGCGCACACCAGCGTCACCCGCGCGCCCTCGGCGGCGTATTTTGCGAGTGTGCCGCCCATGGGGAAACTCTCATCGTCTGGGTGGGCTAACACCACTAACAGGGTTCTCTGCGCCATCGGTGCATTCATGGATCTTGCCCTTTTGCTCACACGATATTGACAGTCATCACATTCTCCATGCAGAATTTTGCATATATGACAACCCAGAAAAACCCCTCGGCGCCAGGCCGAAGGGTTTTTCATTTTAGTTAGCCATCGCCGCCGTGGCGAGCCAGGTCTGCACCTCGGCGACGGTGGGGATGCGCCCGCCGCTGACCAGCTTGCCGTTGATGACCAGGCCCGGCGTGTACAGCAGGCCGTACGTCGGATAGGCGGCGCGATCGGTCACATGTTCGATTTCGGCCTCGACGCCGAGCTGCATCACGGCGGCCCTGGCGTTCTCCTCGACCAGGTGGCAGTTGTTGCAGCCTGGGCCGAGCACTTTGATGCTGATTGTCATCAGATCGTTTCTCCTTGTTGGTGAGTTGGTTGTTCCGTCAATTTGCCATGACGATGATGTTTGGCTCGATGATGATTTCGCTCTTCACTGAGTTCGCCACCAGGCTGTACTTCTGCGCGGATTCCAGCGCGCGCCGCACCCGTTTTTCGTCGGCCTGTCGCACCACAATCTGTGGATAGAACCGCAGGTGGGTGAAAATCTCCGTTTGATCCAGCTCGATGCGCTTCGCGCCCTCCGCGTGGCAAGTGTAGCTGACCAGGTCAATCTTGAAGCGTTCGCACGCCCACAGGAACATCATCATGATGCAGGTGTTGGCCGCGGCCACAAAGGCATCTTCCGGGGTCAACACACCTTCATGGCCGTAAGCGTCGGGCGGTGCGGAAAAGGGCATCTGCGGGCCGTTGCCCAAGGTCACGTGTCCCCAGTGTTCGCCGTCCCAACGCACGTCGGTCCAATAAGTCGCTGTCTTTGCCATCAGGATCGGCTCGCTTTCTGGGTCTTGTAATCGTTCCAGGCCAGACCCACGGCCTCGGCGTACAGGCTTTCTTGACCCGCGGGCACTGGATTGTAGAGACGCACCGCGGCCAGCAGGCTGTCCGGCGCGGCGTCGCCGGTGGGTTGACCCTGCGCATCGGCCAGGTCGAAGATCGCGGTCAACGCCAGGAATTCCAGCGTCTGGCCGTGCATCTCGATCCGGGTGATGGGTATGCCCGAACCGCACGCGCACGCGGCGCCCTCCGTTACCTTCGCAGTCGGAGCAGGGGACGAATCCAGGGCTGCGCCTTTGGTCCGGCTCCAGCGCACGGCCATCAGCTCATCCACCTTCGCGGCCAGGGCGTCGGCTAACCGGTCCACCACCAGTTGCCCGCCGGCGTCAAGCTTGCGCAGGCCGTTGGGGGTGGGCAGGCCGTTCTCCTCGATGAAGTCGGTGACGACGAAGCTGGCGGCCGGCGTGTTGCTGTACATTTCCGTCGCGCGCGCGGCGCAGCGCATCTCGCAGCCGTCAACGGCAATCGTGGGGTAGAACCTGGCAAAGGCGCGATCGCCTTCGCCGCCGGCCAGAAACAGCGGCAGGCAAATCGTCACCGTCTGCCCGCGGCGCCGTTCCTCCAGGGTTTTGAGCGCGGCCAGGCGCGTCACCAGCCCTGCGGCCATCTCTTCGCCTGAGCAGGCGACAATGCCCACTTTCTTCTCCAAGAGATCAGGCATGGTCTGCCTCCTGCACGCCGTCAACCACCGCGGCCGCCTCGGTCGCCATGATACGCGCCAGGGCCAGCCCGCCCTCGTTTAGCTCCGCAATGCCTTGCGGCTTGAGCTGGCGGTGCTGCCGGTATGCGTCGAGCACGCGGAAATTTTCTACGACCACCGCGCCGGCCTCGCTGACGTTCTTGCGCGCGCACTCCAGGTTGCAGCCGTCAATCGTAATCGCCGCCCGGCCCTTGATGTTCTGCTTGAGGGCTGCGTCGCCCAAGACCACCAGGGAGAGCGGGAGCAGCTCAACCTGGTCGGGCCGCAGTTCCTCGGCCAGGATATACGCGGCTTCGCGCGTCACCGTCCCATACGACTTGCCGATGCCTGAACACGGCACCACCAGCACTCGATCTGACCGGGGCGTTGCCTTCTTGTCCATAGACGATCTCTGTCCTTTCCTACGCGGCTGCGGCTTCAGCCTGGGCTTTCATGACCGCAAAATAGGCGTCAGCATCCAGCAGG
>UETR01000040.1_pt1 | contig 27620 bp, 12 predicted proteins | sample 1817881 | NCBI WGS metagenome assembly UETR01 (sample SAMEA4730918, study PRJEB27012) | Candidatus Amarolinea aalborgensis | place: Denmark | collected 2014-01-09
CGTGCGGTGAGCCTGTCGAACCGTGCGGTGAGCCTGTCGAACGCTCGGTCGAGCCGCTCACGACGAAGCCTCAATCGCTCGACGTCAGACCCGCCCCCAAACTGAAATGCACCCCCCAAAAAACGCCGCTGTTGACAATCCGCGGTTTTGACGTACAATTCTTGGGAGTGATTTGTGCGTTACTTGTACGACAGTTATTCGTAGAGGTCAATCATGAACCTGTCTAGATTGGCGGTGCTCCCCTTGTTCCTGAGTCTGCTCCTTGCGACCGCGACTGCGGCCTCCCCTGCCCTGCAATCTCAAGCAGCCGCGGCGGCGCAGCCGCTGGCCGGCCCGTGTGCGCCTGGCGCAGCCTACGACCCCGGTGGGGCAGCCAGCCAACGATGCACTTCTGCTGGGCTTGCTGGCGCAGGTGAGCGCCTTGCAACAACAAAATGCGGACCTGGCCGGCCGTCTGGCCGCGCTGGAGCGGAGCGGTCGGCCATAAGCGCCACGTTGGCGATTGCTCACCATGCGCGCCTCGAGCCGCCGCACGACGTGACGAGGAGACAAAGCCTTGATTCCAAGCGTGGATGATGTCCGGCGCATCGTCGCCGTCAAAGACCCCGTCGTGCGCAATCTGCAGATCACGCAGGCCTACCACGACCTTGCGCTGACGATGAGGCAGTTGACAGGCCCAGGCGCCAACTGGTGTACCATCGCCACCTGGGCATCCAAGCAGGCGGGTCAAAGTATCCGTCGCGAAGACCTGGCGCGCGCGTTTGAACGGCTGCTGCGCGGCACACCCTCTATTCAGCAGCGAGCCGACACGATGCTGGCGGCCGGCCGTGCGCTTGACGGCGAGCAGACGCGCAGCCTGGCCGGCGCCTTGGATGCTCTGTGGGACGCGGTCAACCCCGCGGCGGCCTTTCAACGCACAAGCGATGCCGTGGCGCGCGGCAACGTGAAAGTCTTTGCAGAGATTGGCGCCGAGTTTGCGCGTTTCCTGGCCCTGTTTGCCGACGGCTGGCCGGATACAGCCGCGCTGGCCGCATTTCGCAACGGCCTGCGGCCAGGCGATCCCCCTGACGGCCAGGAGTATCTGCGCCAGGCCTTCGGACATTATCGCCTGGCCTTGCGCGCCGATGATCTCAAGCAGAAAGCGCAATGGCTGCTGCTGGCCAACCTGGAAATCGGCTTCCATGAGCAGACGCGGCTGCAGCCAGAGATCGCAGAGGCGATGAACGCGCCGGTGGTTGATCCACGTCGGCTGCGCAGCCGTCTTGTGGCCGAGTTGTTCCCCAGCCCGACTTCGCGTGTGCGTTACTGGCTGGCCGCGCTGGCCGGGCGCATGCGGCCCTGGCTTGACGCGCGCGATCAGTTGGCGGACGAGGCGCAGAAGCTGGGACGCCGGCTCGTCACCGCGACCTTGATGACGCTGACACTGCCCGCCGGCCAGGTGCTGCAGCTCGGCCAAGACCTGACCGCCAGCTTTCCGGACGTGCTGGCAGTCATTGACCAGCCAGAACTGGCGGCGCTGCTGCAGCGGGTTGACCCAACGGCGAACAGCACCAGCGGCACGGGCGTCGAGGACTGGGGCAACCTGCCGGAGCGCATGCACTTCATCGCAGACCTCTTCCGTGCATATCACCTGGCCCCCGCGTTGTTCGAGGCGCCCTTCGACGCCCAACAGGCGGCGATCATTCATGCAGGTGGCCGGCCCGTGGGGCCGCTGTAAATCGTGCCTATCCCCCAGAATTTGACAGCGCCGGCCGCGTCCAAAATCCTGCACGCGACGTCAACCATAACAGCGTCACTGACATCCATGACATCCAACTGTCTTGACGTGTTCGATAGTGCGTCAGCAATCTGTAAGGTGAGAAAGTAGTAGTAGAGTAGACACGCCGCTTGTCGAGTGGTACAATTTACTCGTTCTTCGACAGTGCGTTTGCGCGCGTTGAAAAAAACGTGCGCTCTTCGGTATTCGGATCGTGCGATGCAACCATTTCCCGGCGCCCTTCTTGAGGAGGTCTAGTCATGTCTCTATCCAGTCACTCGTCTAACCCTGCTCCATCTCGCTTTGCTCTTACACTGCGTTTTTGGCGGTGGGGTCTACTCACGCTCTTTTTGCTGTTGTTCTTGGGGCTATGGACGGCCACTGCGCCGCCCGCCTTAGCCGCCCCTCCACCGCCAACAGGGGAACCTGTCATTGCGCCAATCATGCCAGAACTGTGGCGACTACAGTCCAGCGGCCCGGATGCGGCGCTTTGCGGTAATGCCACGTGGGTTGTGCCTACCGACAGCCCTAACCCCACAGTCGCCATTTCGGTCAATCTGCTGAAGAACGGAACGGCAAAAATCCTCGACACACCGCTTGGCAAGCTCGACTTCGGCAGCGGCAACATCGCCTATGGGTTCTGCACCGACATCTATCATGCGCGTGCGTTCAATCGCGGCTTCTGTCTGGACAGCACCTTCTTCTCCGATTGGCGCGTGGCCTGGGTCGTCACCCATTATCCACCCACCATCAACAACGCGATCCAGCAGGCCGCGCGCCAGGCTGCGGTTTGGCGCCTGACCGATGGCTGGCTGCTCAACCAGGCCGACGCCACCATTTACAATACCACCTATGACAACGCGGTGCGCGATGCCTACAATGCGGTACTGGCTGCGATTCCTGCTTCACCTCCGCCTGAATACCAGCCGGGAAACCTGCAAATCGCCATCAATCCAGTCTCCGCCACCAACTTCTTACCCTACCAACAGCCGCACCCCTTCACAGTGCGCCTGACGAAGGGTGGATTCCCACTGGCGGGCTATACCGTCAACGTGACGACCTCGTTTGGCTCGCTCGATCGCACGAGCGCAACGACCGATGCCAACGGCGAGGCCGTCTTTACCGTAACCAGCAGCACGCCGGGCAGCGCCACCCTGCGCGCGACCGCTGTGCTGGCCTTGCCCGCTGGTTCGCGGTTCACCGACCAGGCCAGCCCGGATACCTGGCAGCGCATCGTTCTGGGGCAAGTGACGCAGGTAACGGTTGTCGCCCAGGCCACCAAAGACTGGGTGCAGTCCAACAACCTGATCATTGCGCACAAGTTCGAAGACCGAAACTTCAACGGAACCCAAGAAGAAGATGAGCCAAACCTGGCAAACTGGGCCTTCAGGCTGGACACGCCGGCTGGTCAGTTCACCGGCACAACGGACAATAACGGTAATGCGTTCTTCGAGGGCCGCATCGTTGGCAACGGCACGTATGTCCTGACCGAAACGCTGCAGAACGGTTGGACGAACAGCACGCCTTTGAGCCAGAGCCGCACCCGCACCGCGGCCGATCCATGGACGACCTGGCGCGCCAACTTCGGCAACAGCCGCTTCTCCGTCCTGCGGATTTTGAAATTCCTCGACTCAAACGGCAATGCTGTTTGGGACGAGAGCCAGGAACCTCTGCTGCCGGGCTGGCAGTTTGCCTTGTACATCTGGCAGAACAACGACTGGGCGCAGTACCGGGGCGGCACTACCGGGCCGGACGGACGCTTGACCTTCACCAACCTGCCCGCAGGTCGGTACAAGGTTGTCGAGCAGCTCGCCAATCATCCTGGTTACACCAACACGACGCCGCTCGAACAAGAAGTCACGTTGACCTACCCAGTGCAGTCTGAGCTGCGCTTCGGCAATCGCGGCACGTTGGGCATCAGCGGCAGCAAGTTCAGCGACCTGAATGCCAATGGCCAATGGGACACGGGTGAACCGGGTTTGGCTGGCTGGACGATCCGCCTGGTAGGTGGACCTCATGCCCTTAACCAGACAACCACTACCGGCGCCAATGGCGCGTATGCCTTTACCAATCTGGAGCCTGGCGTCTATACCGTGACCGAGACGCCCCAGGCCGGATGGGCGCAAACTTACCCGGCTGCACCTGGCGCGCACACCGTCACTTTGGTCAGCCAGTCCGTCACCAACATCAACTTCGGCAATACACGGCTGGGCAGCATCGGCGATTACGTCTGGCTCGATCTCAATCGCAATGGTATCCAGGATGCCAGCGAAGTTGGAGTCCAGGGCGTCACCGTCGAGTTGTTCAAGTTGATCGCTGGCACCTGGGTTTCTCAGGGCACTCAACTGACGAACGCCAGCGGCAACTATCTCTTTGGCAACCTGATGGCCGGCAGCTACTATGTTCGCTTCCAACTGCCGACCGGATACGCGTTCACCCTGCGCGATCAGGGCGGCGATGATACGCGCGACAGCGACGCTGATCAAACGACTGGCGCGACGATTGCCATCACGCTCAATGCAGGCGACAACCAGCGCCAGTGGGACGCCGGCCTCTATCAACCGCCTAGCATTGACGTCGAAAAGTACGTTTCTGTGGACAACCAGGCGACCTGGCAAGACGCTGATGATCCGCCCGGCCCGCAGGCAACCGCGGGAAGCAATGTCTACTTCCGCTTTGTGGTGGTGAACACAGGCAACGTGCCCTTGAGCAACGTCACCCTGAGCGACAATGTCTACCCACTGACCTCCTGCAGCGCGATTCCCAACCCGCTGCCGCCTGGCGCCAGTTACACCTGTGTATATGGGCCTGTGCCCGCGCAGGTGGGACAGCACACCAACACGGCGACAGCCACGGGCACAGGAAGCGACATCACGGTGAGCGACACGGATAATGCGAACTACTACGTCACGCCGCAGCCGGCCATTGATGTAGAAAAGTACGTCTCCGTAGACGGCCAAACAACCTGGCAAGACGCCGACAACCCGCCCGGACCGCAAACAACCGCAGGAAGCCCAATCTACTTCCGCTTCGTGGTGACCAACATCGGTAACGTCACGCTGACCAATGTCACATTGACCGATAATGTGTACGTACTGAGCGGGTGTTATGTCCCCTATCCGCTCCAGCCAGGCCAGAGCTACACTTGCACCTATGGCCCGACCGCGGCCCTTGTCGGGCAACACACCGACACGGCAACTGCGACCGGTATGTATGGCAACGTCATTGTGCGCGATACGGATGATGCCAACTACATCGTCCCCGCTCGCCCGGCGATTGATGTGGAAAAATATGTGTCGGTAGATGGCGGGGCCACCTGGCAGGATGCGGACACCCCACCAGGGCCGCAGGCCACCACCGGCGGCTCAGTCTACTTCCGGTTCGACGTGACGAATGTGGGCAATGTGCCGCTGAGCAACGTCACGCTGAGTGACAATGTCTACACGTTGACCAACTGCACGATCCCGAACCCGCTGCTGCCTGGTCAAAGCCAAACCTGTTATCTTGGCCCGGTGATGGCGCAGGCAGGTCAGCACACGAACACAGCCACGGCTGCAGGCGTCTATGCCGGCGCCACCGTGCGCGACACTGATGACGCGAATTACATCGGCCCGACGCCGACCCCGACCGCGACCAACACCCCGACCAAGACGCCAACGCCAACGCCGACGCCAACCAACACCCCAACGAACACGCCTACCGCGACCTGGACGCCGTCGCCCACGTCAACGCCCACCAATACGCCCACGGCGACGCCAACGCCGATTCCACCGGCGCCCGCGATTGATGTCGAGAAATACGTGTCGGTGGATAATCAGATCACGTGGCAGGATGCTGATTCCCCGCCTGGCCCACAAACTACGGTCGGCAGCCAGGTCTACTTCCAGTTCGTGGTGACGAACGTCGGCAACGTGCCGTTGAGCAATGTGACGTTGAGCGATAATGTCTTCACTCTGGTTCGCTGCACTGTCCCATCCTTCCTGTCGCCTGGTCAGAGCTACACCTGCTGGCACGGCCCCGTGGCCGCGCAGGCGGGTCAGCACACCAACACGGCCACTGCGACCGGCGTCTATGGCAACACCACGGTGAGCGACGCGGACGATGCCAACTACCTCGCGCCGCCGCAGCCGGCCATTGACGTGGAGAAATACGTCTCCGTGGACAACCAGGCTACCTGGCAGGATGCGGATAATTCACCCGGCCCGCAGGCCACCGCGGGCAGCCCGATCTACTTCCGCTTCGATGTAACTAACACCGGCAACGTGCCGCTGACCAACGTCACGTTGACGGACAATGTGTACGTCCTCAGCAGCTGCAGCCCCATCCCCAATCCGTTTCCGCCGGGCGGCAGTTACTCCTGTACGTTTGGCCCCGTGGCGGCCGAGCTGGGCCAGCACACAGACACGGCCACGGCAACTGGTCTCTATGGCGGGACAACGGTGCGCGACACGGACGATGCCAACTACTACGCGCCCTCAAATCCGGCCGTGGATGTCGAGAAATACGTGTCGGTGGATGGCGGGAACACATGGCAGGATGCCGATACACCGCCAGGCCCACAGGCCACCACCGGCGGCTCGGTCTTCTTCCAGTTTGTGGTCACCAACATCGGCAATGTGCCGCTGAGCAACGTCACCCTAAGCGACAATGTCTACACGTTGACCAATTGCACAGTTCCGAATCCGCTGCTGCCTGGACAAAGCCATACGTGCTGGCTTGGCCCGGTGACAGCGCAGGCCGGCCAGCACACGAATACAGCCACGGCTGAAGGCGTCTATGGCGGCGTCACCGTGCGCGACACCGACGATGCAAACTACATCGGTGTGACCCCGACGCCAACCAGCACGCCAACGGACACGCCGACGCCGACCTTCACGCCAACAGCGACGCCGACGGAAACGCCGACGCCAACCTGGACGCCCACGCGAACGCCGACGCCGACGAATACACCAACCGCGACGCCGACGAGCACGCCAACCAACACACCAACGCCGATCCCGCTGGTGCCAGCGATTGACGTGGAGAAATTGGTGTCGGTGGACAATCAACTCACCTGGCAAGATGCGGACTTCCCGCCCGGCCCACAGACTGTGGACGGGTTCGCGGTCTACTTCCAGTTCGTGGTGACAAACGTCGGCAACGTGCCGTTGAGCAACGTGACGTTGAGCGACAATGTCTTCACCCTGGTTCGCTGCAACGTCCCGCCCACCCTGTCACCCGGTCAGAGCTACACATGCTGGCATGGCCCGGTGCCCGCGCAGGTGGGACAGCATACCAACACGGCCACGGCGACCGGCGTCTATGGCAACACCACGGTGAGCGACACGGACGATGCCAACTACATCGTGCCGCCGCAGCCGGCCATTGACGTGGAGAAGTACGTCTCCGTGGATGGCCAGGCTACCTGGGAGGATGCAGATACTCCGCCCGGCCCCGCGGCAACGGCAGGCAGCCCGATCTACTTCCGCTTCGTGGTGACCAACATCGGCAACGTGCCGCTGACCAACGTCACGTTGACGGATAACGTGTACGTCCTCAGCAGCTGCAGCCCCATCCCCAACCCGCTTCTGCCGGGCGGCAGCTACACCTGTACCTTTGGCCCCGTACCGGCCGAGCTAGGCCAGCACACGGATACGGCAACCGTCACTGGAACCAACGGCAATATCACGGTGCGTGACGCCGATGATGCGAACTACAACGCCTTGACCAGGCCCGCAATTGACGTCGAGAAACTGGTCTCGGTGGATTCAGGCGCCACGTGGCAAGACGCAGACACCCCGCCTGGGCCAGCCACCACGATCGGCAGCCCGGTGCTCTTCCAGTTCATCGTGACCAACATCGGCAACGTGCCGCTGAGCAACGTGACCCTGAGCGACAACGTCTATCCCCTGAACGGTTGCCCGGCGATCCCGAACCCGTTGGCGCCAGGAGCCAGCTATACCTGCACGTTCGGGCCAACACCCGCGCTCGTAGGTCAGCACACCAACACGGCGACTGCCGTCGGCGCGTATCTCAATGTGGTGGTGCGTGACACGGATGACGCCAACTACTATGCCGCACCGCAGCCCGCGATTGATGTGGAGAAATATGTCTCCGTAGATGGCCAAATCACCTGGCAAGATGCAGACATCTCACCAGGGCCGCAAAGCCGCGTCGGCGACACGGTATTCTTCCGCTTCGTGGTGACCAATGTGGGCAATGTGCCCTTGAGCAACGTGACGCTCAACGACAGCGTGTTTCCATTGAGCAGCTGCGGCGCCATTCCCAACCCCCTGGCGGTTGGCGCCAGTTTCACGTGCATCATCAGTTCGGTCGTGACGGAAACGGCGGATTGTATCCACACCAACACCGCGACGACCACCGGCCAGTACGGCAACATTACCGTCCGTGACACAGACGACGCCAACTACTATGTGCCGGTGCGGCCGGCCATTGATGTCGAGAAACTGGTGTCGGTGGACGGCAAGACCACATGGCATGACGCCGATGCGCCTCCAGGGCCGCAAACCCTGGTCGGCAGCGAGGTTTACTACCGGTTCATCGTGGTGAACGTTGGCAATGTGCCGCTGAACAACGTGGCCTTGAGCGACAGCCTCTATCCGCTCACGAGCTGCAGCCCCATCGCAAACCCATTGGGACTTGGCGAGAGCTATACCTGCACCATCGGACCAATCACGGCGCAAGCAGGCCAGCATCTGAATCGAGCCTCGGTGCGCGGCGTTCATAACAACACGGTGGTGGAAGACGCCGATGATGCCAACTACGAAGCGATCCCGGCCGCATCGTCCATTGGCGACCTGGTCTGGCGCGATCTTGACCTGGACGGAATCTATGATGTAGGCGAGCCGGGCATCAACGGCGTGCTCGTGGAACTGCTCGATGCGGGTGGCAACGTCATCGCAACCGAGGTCACCACGGGTGGCGGACTTTACCTGTTCGACCATCTGACGGCTGGCAGCTACCAGGTGCGTATACCGAACAGCAACTACGATGCGGGCCGACCACTCGCCGGCTTCGCCTTCACCAGTGGGGCTTACGGGCCAAACCCGTATCCGGTGGAGCTTGGCGCGAATCAGAACTTCCTCTTCGCAGACTTCGGGTTTGCCCGCGTGCGGGTGGCGATCACGAAGCGCGCCAGCGCCGCCCAAGTGCTGCGCGGCACGAGCGTCACCTACACCTATGTCGTCAACAACACGGGCGACACCTGGCTCGACAACATCGTGGTCACAGACGATGTCTTAGGCCAGATCTGCCCCCTGCCAGCGACTGGCCCCTTAGGCCCTGGGCAGCAGACGACCTGCACCAAGACTGTGGTGCTCAATCAGCGCACCTGTAACATCGGCGCGGTGACGGCCAATGCGACCACGCCGAGCGGCGCCCCGCTGCGCGTGAGCACGCGCGCCACGTCGCAGCGCGTCTGTGTGGATGTGGTGGATGTACTTCCGCTCGACTATGGCGACGCGCCAGACACCGGGCCAGGTACGGGTGTCGGTAACTACCAGACCACAGCCGCGGATAATGGCCCCAGTCACCTGGTGACACCCGGGTTGCATCTCGGCTGGCAGATGCCAGATAGCGACAGCGGCGCCCTGCAAAATCCCGACGCCAATGCAGACGACGCCACGGGGGTGGATGACGAGGACGGCATTGCCGTCTTGCCGGTCATCACCACGGCTTCGGGCGCGGTCAACGTGATGGTCACAGCCGTGAACACCACGGGACAGACGGCCACACTGGCCTGCTGGCTGGATTTCAACCGCGATGGTGATTTCCTGGACAGCGGCGAGCGTACGACCGCAACCGTCAATTCCGCCGTCGGACGCCAATCCGTCAATCTGACATTCGCCGGCTTTGGTGTGCCGACCCCAGGGGTTAGCTATCTTCGCTGTCGCATTGCCAGCGCCGCGTCCGAAGTGGCCTTGCCAACCGGTCCCGCCAGCAATGGCGAAGTTGAGGACCATTGGCTGACCATCATCAACGTTGGCGCGTGTCGTCTGCCTGGCAGTCTGGGCGAGGGCGCGGGTGCGGATGAGTGCCCAACCGTGAGCATCACCGGCCTGACCTGGGAAGACACGACGCCAGATGGCATGTTCAACGACGAACCGCTGGTGAGCGACGTCACGCTGAGCATCAAGAACAGCGTGGGCGAGCGCGTCTCCATCGTTACCAGTGGACCGGGGCTCTTCGAGCCAGGCCGTTACCTGGTGCAGAATTTGCCGCCAGGAACCTACTTCGTCACCATCGAGAGCTGGCCGGCTGGCTATGCGCCAGTCGAACCGCTGACTCGACGGATCGTTCTGACATCCAGCGGCCAGAGCGGGAGTGTTGACTTCCCGCTGAAACAGGGGGTGCGCATGTTCCTGCCCTCTGTCCGGCGCTAACCGCCCAGACCGATTACGATCTGGCAAAGTTAGCATAAGTGAGCAACGGCCCCCCAACGATTTCCATCGTTGGGGGGCCTTGGTATTTCTACACCTGACTGGTTCCATCAGGCCCAAGCTCGAAGCCTCAGTCGCCTGCTTCCTTACGCCCGTCCGCGTGGCAGCGCACGCAATCCTGGAAGTCGCGAATGCCTTCTTCCACGTGCTTGGCTTGGATTCCGGTCGGGGTGTGCTCGTGGCAGCCATAGCAGGTGTACGCCTTCAGGCTGTCGGGGTGGCACGCGCGGCATGCGCTGACGCCGCCTTCGCCGTGATCGAGTGGAAACACGTGGCGAAGGTTGAAGCGCGCCGGCGACCAGGCGCTGGTGGCATGGCACGTCTGGCAGTCCGCGCCGAAGACGCCCTTGTGGTAAGCGGGATCAGCATGGCAGCGCGCACACGCCTGTGGCGTACCCTTGAAGACATTGTCGGTATGACATTTGGTACAGGCCGTGTTGATATGCGCGCCGGTAAGCGCAAACGCCGTCTTGCTGTGATCGAACGTTGCCTTCGCCCAGTCTTCCGGCGTGTGACAACCGGCGCAATCGTCGCCGAACTGACCCTGGTGTTTGTCGTCCTTCAGGTGGCAAGACACGCAGCTCGTCGGCGTGCCCTTGTACACCTTATCCGCGTGACAGGCTTCGCACTTGGTGGTCGTGTGCTTTCCAAGTAATGGGAAGGCCGTCTTGTTGTGGTCAATCTTGGCGTCCTGCCAGTTGGCCGGGTTGTGGCAGGCCGCGCAATCGTCGCCGAACTGACCCTGGTGTTTGTCGTCCTTCCGGTGACAGCCGGCGCACGTCTGAGGGGTCGCCTTGAGTTGATCGAGATTGCCCGCGCCCTGGTGGCAGGCGTCACAGGACAGCGGCGCGTGCTTGCCTTCCAGCGGGAAAGCCACGCTGTTGTGATCGAACGCTTCTTGGCTGTAGGTATCCAGCCCATCATGGCAGGCAAGGCAGTCCGAGCCAAAGGCTTGGGTGTGCAATTGCATACCAGGCGGGTCCGCAGTGCGGTGGCAGGCATCGCAGGTCGCCACGTCGAAGCGGGTAATCTCCTCGCCGTGGCAGTCTTGACAAGCGAAGGGTTGACCGGCTGCGGTCGTGGCATGCCCTTGCAGCGAATACCCCACGGCATCATGCGGAAAGTCGCGATTGTCGAGGATGGTCAATGCGGCGGTTGGTCCTCGATGATCTTTGTGACAGCTTTGGCATGGCGTGACGGACTTTTGGGCGCGCAGGGCGCCGTGCAGTGTCTTGGGATTGCCCAGTTCCTCCGTGATGGTTGTATGGCAGACCTGGCAGCGATCACCCATCGTGACCTGACTCCAGGGGGCGGTGTGACACGCGCCGCAGTCGCGGGCCAGATCTGCGTGGGACAGCACCCTGCCCAGCGGTTCGGTAGCCTTCTGCGCATTGAGGCGACCAGGGCTGAACAGGACGCCGCCTTGGGCCAGCGAGATGCCGCCGATCAGCAAGACCGTCAGCGCCGCAGCGATGATGCCAGTGCCCGACCAACAGCCAAGACGGTTGGATTTCATCATGGTTTCTCCCGCAGATCCTCGTCGCCCCCTAATGCAGCAGCGTGGCGTAATACAGGGCCACTCCAATATGGATGAAAGCTGCCGTGAACAACGCCATGCCAATGGGAATGTGCACCGAGTGCCAGAGTCCCAAGAGGCGCCGGGCCAGGGCCAACGAAGCGACCTGGCGGCGCAGTAGACGGCGGCGCTCATTCAGCCGCTCCAAGTGCGTCGCTTGGGCGCGCGTGGCGGTGTCCATGCGGCGTTTGACCTGCCACCATCGCCAGCGATAGCGCCAGTCCTGTATGCTGCGCGCCAAGATGAGCACCGGGGATGGCGCTGTCATGGCGGCATCGCGCTCCAGGCTCGCCCATCCCGCCATGGCCGGCTGCGCCGCCAGCCAGCGTTGAAGTTCAGCGTCGGCCGCGGCCATCTGGCGCTCGAGATCGCTCTCTTCGAGTTCGAAACCGTCCACCGTGCGAGGAATCGCCGTGTAGATGTAGCGGCCCAGGAAGCCGCTCACGACAATGATGACGGTCATCAGCATCACCAGGCCGGCCAGGCCGTTGAACTGCCAGGCCGTGTGCAGGAGCACCATGAAAGGGCCAACAATGCCGGTGACGATATGGAAGCGCAGCCAGGATGACATACGACCCCAGCGGGCCGTACGCACCCGTTTGCGTAGGGAGTAGAGGATTTCAGTCATCAGCATCAGCATGAAGCCCAGGACGCCCAGACCGTGGCCGAACAGACTGCGGGCCGCGGGAAATCCATTCAGGCGCGCAACGCCCACGCCGTAAAGCAGTGTGACCAGAGCGATCAGGCTGAAAGCCCACCAAAGTTCACGCGAGCGTTGTGTCATGGCTTCCTCGTGAGATGACTGACGGCCGCTTGGCCGCCGATGCCCGATGACTTTCCCAATAGCCGCGAATGATGTCCATGAGGGGGGCGTCAGGCGCCAACAGGTGATCGCGAATCGGGCTGATGTCTACCTGGCCGGCGATGAGGTGCTGCAAGGGGTATGACAGAGTCTGGTCGCCCATCACGAGCGCGCCCACCAACGTTTGCTGGCCGATCATGACGCGCACACGGTTGACCTCGAACTCGGTCTGCGCGGCCACGGCGTCCGTCGTCGAGCGCCACGATTCGCTATCGCCGCGCACGATGGCAATAGTATCCTCTTCCCGTCGCCCGGTGCCGATGGCGCCGATGATCGTCGTGGTCAAACCGGCCAAACGCGTGACGTTCAAGGAGGCGGCGCGCTGGTAAGGACTGGCAAGCCCAGCCATGTTCAGTCCCGCCAGTCGTCCTTGTGCAAGCGCGGTGCTCCACAAGGTATCGAGCAGCGCGCGGCCGGTGCGTGTATCGGTGACCTGGGCGACATCGCCCGCGGCAAAGATATCGGGCGCACTGCTCTGAAGGTGCTCGTTGACAACGACGCCGCGCTCTGTGCGCAGACCCGCGGCGCTGGCAAGCTCCGTGCGCGGCAAGACGCCGACGGCCGCCGCCACGATTCCGCAGCGTATCTGCTCGCCAGCCGTGGTGAGCGCCGCGCGGACGCGGCCGCGATCGCCCAGGATGGCAGCCAACTCCGTACGGTAGTGCAAATGCACACCTTCTGCTTGCAGGCGCGCTTCGACGATGCGTGATTCGGTCTCGTCAAGCACGTTGCTCCAGTAGCGGTCCCCACGCAGCAAGTAATGAACCTCGACCTGGCGGGCGCGTAATCCCTCCACAATCTCGAGCGCCGTGATGCCGCCTCCCACGACGACAGCCGTGCGCGCATGGCGCGCGAGTCTCAAGATCTGGCGCGCGTCATCCAGGTTGTCCAGCTTGACCACGCCCTGCAGGTCAACGCCGGGCGCCTTAAGACGCGCAGCCTGCGCGCCGGTCGCCAGCAGCAGGCGATCATAGGGTAAGCGCGTCCCGTTGACCAGGATGATCTCGTGCGCAGCCGGGACAAGCTGAGCCACGGGCGCGTGCAGCAGACGCACGCCCAGACGCGCCAGGTCGCGCGCGTCGAAGGGATACACCGATTGTTCGGGAATCTCGTTGGTCAAGAGGTAGGCCAGACTCGGGCGAGAGTAGTAGCCATGCGGTTCTTCACTGAGTATGACGATGTGGCCGTGCGCATCATGGCTGCGAATGGCCTCGGCCGCCGCCATACCAGCGGCGCCGCTGCCAATGATGAGGTACTGGGTTGACATCTGGCGCTCCTAACGATCACGAAATATCGGTGCGGAGGCATCGGGCAGGCGTTCATCGTCGAACAATCCGGTCTGCTCGAAACGCAGCACGCCGCGCGGGCAGCGTTTGACGCACTCCCCGCAAGTCAAGCAGTGACTGTCGCTGACGGGTATCTCCAGCCAGGCGTGGCGGCGCACATCAATCTCGATGGGGCAGTGATAGGAACAAATGCCGCACTGAACGCAACGCACCGATTCTGGTACGACATGACTCGTCACCAGAATCTGCCGGCGTTGGGCATCTTGCTGCAACAGGCTGCGTAGATTCATAGTACATTCTCCGATGTACATGAATCATAGCCGCCAAAGGCCGCGCTCGCTATGATGCGTATCACCTGCCCGATGCGGCCATCGGGTGCATTTCAGTTTGGGGGCGCAGCCCCGGAAGGGCTTGCACCTCGTAGCCGGATGGCCTTTGGCCGCCGGCGAGGTTGCTGGCCGGATGCGGTGCGCACCAACAACGTCGCCCGACCGTGAACGGATCGGGCTACCTTCGATGCGGGTCGTGGATTGATGCGCCCTTCCGGGCCAACAACGCCGCCCGACCGTGAACGGATCGGGCTACGAGGTGGAAGGCCCTAGCGGGCCTGACAGCTCGAGAGGGGCTTACATCTTGTAACGGGCGTGTTTCAGCCGCGTAAGCCATGCGGGTTGGGCTTGGCCGTGGTGGCAGCGGCCTTCGACAAGCTCAGGCCCCGTGCGGTGAGCCTGTCGAACCGTGCGGTCGAGCCGCTCACGACGAAGCCTCAATCGCTCGACGCCGGACCTGCCCCCATTTTGAAATGCACCCGCGGCCACGCCGTAGTTTGACGGTTTGCCCGGTTTCGGGTATACTCCGTTTTGTTCTAGAAAGTAGACCCGGTTTGTTAACGCTGTCCGGACTCGTGTTCCGAACAGCGTTTTTTTGTTGGGCTACGCTGACCCGACGTGTCCCTGCGGTCGCTCACATCGGTACGATATTGACCGCTACTTTAGGAGTATCATGAGTTTTTCACAATTTGGACTCGACCCACGTCTGCTACAAGGCGTGGCTTTGTTGGAGTTCCAACACCCCACCCCAATTCAGACCGCCACGATTCCCGTGGCTTTGACCGGACAAGATATTTTAGGCTCGGCCGAAACCGGCACCGGCAAGACGGCCGCCTATTTACTGCCGCTGCTGCAGAAAATGCTGACAACGGCTGCGCACAGCCGCCACCCGCGCGGCTTGATCCTGGCGCCAACGCGCGAGCTGGCCTTGCAGGTTGCGGAGCAGGCCGTGCAGTTGGGCATCCGGACCAACACGCGCGTAGTTACCATTTATGGCGGCGTCCCATTGGCCAGCCAGGAGAAGGCCCTGGCGCGCGGCGCCGACGTGGTTATCGCCACACCGGGTCGCTTGCTCGATCACGTGGCGCGACGCAACATCGCCTTTAGCGCGCTGGAAGTGCTCGTTTTGGACGAAGCCGACCGCATGTTGGACGTAGGATTCCTGCCCGATTTGCGGCGCATTATGCGCCTGCTGCCGCACACGCGGCAGACCATGCTGTTTTCGGCCACGTTACAGCCGATATTGCGGCTTGCCGCGGAAATGACCTATCAGCCCGCCCGCATCGAAGTGGAAAAAGTGGTCACGCCCGCCGCGATCCAGCAGACGCTGCTGCCAATGCCTGAGCACCTCAAGTCGCGGGCGGTGCAGCAGCTGCTGCGCCAGGACGACATGCAAAGTGTGCTGATTTTTGCGCGCACCAAACACCGGGCCGATCGGTTGGTGGGCGACCTGGGACGCGCCGGCATCTCAGCGGCTGTCATCCACAGCAACCGCTCGCAAAGCCAGCGTATTGCCGCCCTGGAAGCCTTCCGCGAACAGCGGACGCGCGTATTGGTAGCCACCGACATCGCCGCACGCGGCATTGACGTCGAGGGCATTTCGCATGTGGTGAACTATGATATGCCCATGCAGGCCGGAGATTACGTACACCGCATTGGCCGGACAGGCCGCGCCCACGCCAGTGGAACAGCTTTCACGTTCGTGACAGCCGCGGACGAAGGCATGGTGCGCAGGATCGAGGCCGTGCTGAAGCAGAAGATTCAGCGCCGCCAGCTGGAAGGCATTGACTACACCACGCCCGCCCTGGTGATGCCTGATGCCGAAGCGATTCGTCGCTACGTCGAAGCGAATCGCCGCGACGGGACGGGCCGTAACGCCGCGGCTCATTGAGCCAACGACTTCTCCCTCAGCGCCAGCCAGGGCTATTTGAGGATTTGCAGCAGGTTGCTAAAGTCGTCTGTCCACAGCGCCAGGTTGGCGGGCATCACGGGGCGCGGTGAGCGGCGGGCGACGATAGCGGGCAAGTCCAGCGTCTCAGCTTTGCGCGCCAGCAGCATCCAGATCGAGTCGTAACTCTGGATGACATCCCCCGTATCCTCGATCAAGGCAGCTTCCAGGCCCAGCGCATCGGCCTGCTTGAAAACCTCCTGATCCAAGTTGAAGTAGCGGTTGGACACATTGATCGCGATGACGCCGTCCGGTTTCAGATGGCGCAGGTAGACCGCGAAGGCTTCCTGCGTGAGCAGGTGAAGCGGCATGGCATCGCCGCTGAACGCATCCAACACCAGGATGTCGAAGTTCTGCGGGCCGCCGCTTGCCAGCTCGCGCTCGAGCGACACGCGCGCGTCGCCAGGTATGACCTGCACATCGGCGGCGGAATCGCTGAGAAATGAAAAATAGCCGCCCTCGCCTTGCGCAATGCGAATGACATCGGGATTGATTTCGTAGAAGCGGAAACTGTCCCCGGCCTCCCCATAGCTGGCAATCGTCCCGATCCCCAACCCTAGGACGCCGACACGCAAATTCCCCGGACGCGTTGGATGGTTCTTGAACAGCAGCCCCACGCCGCTGGTTTCAGCATAAAACGTAGTCGGCACCTTGCGTATTTGAGCAGCCTCGAACTGCGAGCCGTGCACGGTCTTTCCATGAGTTAGTTGATAGGCAAGCAGCGCAGGCTGCGCCTCGTTGATCTCCCAGACGCGCAAGACGCCGTAGAAGTTGCGTGCGGCCAGGATCGAACCCGCAGAAATCGCCTGCATAACCAAGACCACAAAACCAGCCAGAATGAGGACGCCCACCGACGACGCGATGACCACCGGCTTCCAGCGCAAGGGTGGCTGCTCGCCTCGCGCACGCGCGCGCTGCTGTCGTTTGCCAAACGCAGGCAGTCGCTCACGCTGCATGACGAGCGTAAACAGGACACCACAGGCGACCAAACCCCACTGTAGTTCCCAAAAACCGGTCGAGAAGACCAGCGGCGCCAGGAGCGTCACGAAAATGCCGCCGAGCGCGCCGCCGAGCGCCATCATCAGGTAAAACGCAGGCAGGAAGCGTGGGTGCGGCCGCAGCTTGTACAGCTCATTGTGACAGATCATGCAGGAGACGAACAGGAGCAGCAGGTAGGTCATGATCTGCGCCGTGATGCTGAACGGGGGCGACTTGACCAGCATCCACACGCTGACCAGGCTGAGGCCGAAGAACGCGATGAGATAAGGCTGGCGAGTGTATCCGCGGCTGCCAGCAAAGGTCAGAATGAAAGTCAGCAGATAAATCGTAAGCGGAACCACCCACAGAAAAGGAATGACCGCCACTTCCTGCGTAATCTGGCTGGTGACGGCCAGCAGCAACATGGAAGCGCAGGCCGCCAGGCCAGCCCAAAGAAGGTGAAAGCCGGTGTTTGGGCCTCGATCCTCATCAGGTTGGTTTTTCGGCTGGCTCAATGGCAGGGCGTTGGCGGGCATGCGCTGCAAGGTTCTGAGCGCCAGGTAACCTGTGCTGATGGCAAACACCAGGTATCCTGCCGACCACAGATAGGCCTGCGTGCGCACGGTGAGGAGCGGCTCGAAAATCACGGGGTAGCTGACGAGGGCCACGAGCGAACCGACGTTGGACAGCGCGTACAAACGGTAGGGGGTGCGGCCTGGATGATCATCGCTGAACCAGCCTTGCACCAGCGTGCTGTTGGAGGCAAGCAGCAGATAGGGTATGCCAACCGCAACAGCCAGGATTTTGAGAATGTCCCAGATGGGCAGATCACTGCCTTGTGGTCGCCAACTTGCGTCAGGAGTCAGCGGCGAGGGCCAGGAAACCGCCGTCAGCACAAGCAAGCCAATGGAAACAGCCAGGACGATCAGATGCACCGTGCCCTGCCAACGACGTTGCCGACGGCCAAGCAGCCAATAGGCATAGGCGTAACCGCCGGTCAAGAGCGACTGAAAGAAAAGCAGCACGGTTGACCAGACGGCTGGCGCCCCGCCGAACCAAGGCAAGATGTACTTGCCAATCATGGGCTGGACTTGGAAGAGCAAAAACGCTGAGAGCAGGACGCTGAACGCGTAGACATAGGGCATGGCGGATGACCTCTGGAATGATCGTCAGTACATTTGCAGCGGCAAGGCGCCGCCCGGCCCCGCGGCCAAGGCCCACGTTTCGCCCGCCGCAAGCGGAATGGCGTCTTTAATTGGCGTCTGCCCCTTCAAGGTCAATGTGAAATCATGCCTGCCCGGCGCAAGATCAACGAACGGCACCCCCGCCATGGATCGCTGGCTCGGATCTTGGACGCCCACCTTGATCTCCTTGCCGTCAATCTTAAAGATCACCTCTCCGTCGGTCACGTTGCCGAAGTAGATCCGTGCTCGACCGGTCGGCGGCAGGATGCCCGCCTTCTGGGCCGCCGCTTGATCGTGCACAACCAGGCTGATGTCAGTGCCATTGTCAGCGTTACGCGTGAGGCTCAAAGCGAGCTGTCCTTGCTCAAGGTGATCGAACAACAGGTCGGCCTTGCTATCCGTAGGCGCCAGGCTGGCGGGCAGTTCATGCCATCCGCGGGTCGTCAACTCAGTGCGATACAGCGCCAGCACCGCGCTCAGCGCGGACGGGGAAACGGCCGTGAGCGAACGGCGATAGGCGCCGGAGTCCCCCACATACTGGGTGTAGTCCTCTGGCACCGGTAGGCCATCCTTATCCTGCGCCTTAAGCGTCCCCGATGGCGTCGGGTTGGTCGCCTCTGGCGTCCCTCCCGCAGCTTGCTCATTCCCCAGGCCAGACGTTGAGATAACGACGCTCGTGCCGCTGTCAGCTTTGACCATCATGATGTTCAGGGTCGCCTGCCCCTTGGCGAAGTTGATCGCGCCGACGTCGTCTGTGACCATGGCCACGGCGGCGTCCTCCTGCCAGCCAGCCGCAGGAAGTTCTGTGCGATAGAATTCAACTAGGGCGTTGATCGCAGAGGGGCTAGAATAACTGATTTCCTGCGTATCGGGATCGTACTTCAGTTCCGCGGCATCTGGCGGCGTCGGCAGCGTCGGCGGCATTGGCGTCTCTGTCGTGCTCTCCGCGGTGGGGCTTGGTTCGAGGGTTGGCGCAGCCAGCGTCGGTGTGGCTGGAGCCAATGTCGGCGTGGCTGGAGCGAGCGTCGGCGTGGCTGGAGCCTGCGTGGGCGCCACGGTCGAGGTCGTGGTGGCTGTGGGAGGCGTTGCCTGGCTTCCACAGCCGCTGAGCGCGGCGATCAAGGTCACTGCGAGAAAAAAACCACCCAACCATTGAAGTTTAGCGAGTCGTTGCATCATGCACACTCCTGGCATAAGTTGTCATTCGGTCCGCAGAAAGTCGGTTTTTGGAGCAATCGGTTGCGACCGATCTGCGCCCCGTCTACGGCGTCTAGTCTAACAACCGCTGACCCCACATACCGTAACGCCGGTTCTATTGCGCCGCCGCGAGAGGTGGCCCCTGCGGCGGCGATACGTCTTGCCTCAACGACCCCCTGTGTACTGGCGACCCACGTGGCCGCGGCCCGTGTAACGTGCGCGTGCTCACAGCGACCAAAAGAGAAGCCCTGGAAGGCAAGTCTTCCAGGGCTTCTGTTGGGCAACAAGCGCACCCTAGATGCGGTAGTTCGTCAGCGCCTTCATGTAGTTCGCGCGCTCGAACGCGCCCGGCTCCGGTACAGAACGCTGACTGAGGCTGCCCTTCATCTGTTCGATGGATTCGTAGTCGTGTTCTTCCATCCACCAGGTGATGCTCTTCACCAGCCAGTCAATCTTGGCGATGCTTGACTTCAGCAGCAGCGAACAGACATTGGTGATGTCCGCGCCGGCCATGATCGCTTGCAGCACATTTTCCGGCGTGTGGATGCCGCTGGTGATCGCCATCGAAGCCTTGATGTGTCCGTAGAGGATGGCGGCCCAGCGAATCGGCACGCGCGATTCCTCGGGTGTGCTGAGGACGATGTGCGGCACCACCTCCAGCGCCTCGACGTCAAGCTCAGGCTGGTAGAAGCGGTTGAACATCACCAGCGCGTTCGCGCCAGCCTCGTCGAGGCGGTGAGCGAAATTGGGGAAGGCGCTGAAGAAGGGGCTGAGCTTCATCGCCACCGGAATCCTGACCGTAGCCTTGACAGCCTTGAGGACATCGAGGTAATCCTGCTCCACGGCCTGCGCGGTCAGCTCAGGATTGGTTGCCAGGAAATAGAGGTTCAATTCCAGGCCATCCGCGCCCGCTTGTTCCATGAGGCGGGCGTAGTCAATCCAGCCGCCCAGGCTGACGCCGTTGAGGCTGGCAATGATCGGAATGTCCACCGCCTGCTTGGCCCGAAAGAGGTGCTCCAGGTATTCGTTGGGGCCGAGATTGAATTCGTGCGCAGTGGGAAAGTAGTTGAGCGCCTCGGCGTAGGAATTACTGCCATAGGAAATGAAATGATCGAGCGCCTTTGACTCGTGCACAATCTGCTCTTCGAACAGCGAATACATCACCACCGCGCCGGCGCCCATGTCCTCCATGTGGCGAATGTTGTCAATGCTCCTCGACAGGGGTGACGCCGAAGGCACGATGGGATTGCGCAATTTCAGTCCCATGTAGGTGGTCGAGAGGTCCATAGTGCTTCCTTTCTGTGGTCGTTTGTTGGGCTAGAGGCTACGTCTGCCAGCGGATGCGCCAGAAAACCGGGTTCCTTCAAGGTGTCTACCTGTCAGAAACCCGGTTTCTGCGCGCGCTGCGTCAGGCGTGTTCGCCGCCGTCACCGTTGAACTTGATCGAGGCCATGCCTTCGTACAGGTGCCAGCGATCGGTCACATCATGCTGCGCCTGTTGGATCAGACGCCGCGCCTCAACCGGGTTGGCGGCGGCGAGCATGTTATAGCGCGTTTCTTTGTACGCGTAATCCTGGAAGGAGATCGAGGGCGCCTTCGAATCCAGGTGCAGTGGATTGTGCCCCTCAGCGGCAACGGCCGGGTTGTAGCGGAAGAGCGGCCAGGCCCCGCTGGCGACTGCGGCCTTCTGCTGGTCGCCCCCAAACTTCAGATCATAGCCGTGCGCGATGCAGTGACTGTACGCGATGATCAGGCTGGGGCCGTCGTATGCTTCAGCTTCCAGGAAAGCCTTGATCGTCTGCGCATCATTGGCGCCCATGGCCACACGCGCCACGTAAATGTAGCCGTAGCTCATGGCGATCATGCCCAGGTCCTTCTTCGGCGTCCCCTTGCCCGCGGCCGCGAACTTCGCTACGGCCGCGCGCGGCGTGGCCTTCGAGCTTTGGCCGCCCGTGTTCGAGTAGACTTCCGTGTCGAGCACGAGGATGTTGACATTGCGTCCCGAGGCCAGGACATGGTCAAGGCCGCCGTAACCGATGTCGTACGCCCAGCCGTCGCCGCCCACGATCCACAACGAACGTTTGACCAGGTTCTCAGCCACATTCAACAACAACGCGGCCTGCGGATGGTCAGAGCTGGCGAGGATGGATTTGAGCTGCGTCACGCGTGCCCGCTGCGCACGAATGTCATTCTCTTTGCTTTGATCCGCAGCCAGCAGCTCATCGGCCAGCGTGTGGCCGATCAGGTCGCGCAGTTGATGCACCAGCTCGCGCGCAAACTGGGCCTGCTTGTCCAGTGACAAGCGCATCCCCAGGCCGAACTCGGCGTTGTCCTCGAAAAGGCTGTTCGACCAGGCCGGGCCGCGGCCTTCGGCGTTCTGCGCCCAGGGTGTGGTCGGCAGGTTGCCGCCGTAAATGGAGGAGCAGCCGGTGGCATTGGCGATGACCAGGTGATCGCCGAACAACTGCGAGAGCAGCTTGAGATAGGGGGTCTCGCCGCAGCCCGCGCATGCGCCGGAGTATTCGAAGAGCGGCTGCAGCAGCTGCGACCCCTTGACCGAGTCTATCTTGACCAAGTCGCGGTCAATCTCTGGCAGGTCGAGGAAGAACTCGTAGTTGGCGCGCTCTGCCTCGCGCAGCGGGAGCTGCGGCGCCATGTTGATGGCCTTGAAGCGCGGCTCACGCTTGTTCTTGGCCGGGCAGATGTAAACGCAGGCGCCGCAGCCAGTGCAGTCATCCGGGGCTACCTGGATGGTGCAAAGCATATCGGGGAATTCTTTACCGATCGCTTTGTGCGTCTTGAAGGTCTCCGGCGCGCCGGCGGCCAGTTCCTGCGGATAGAACTTCATGCGGATGGCCGCATGTGGGCAAACCAGGGCGCACTTGCCGCATTGAATACAAACAGCCTCATCCCACGCCGGAATCTCCTGCGCGATGCTGCGCTTCTCCCACTGCGATGTGCCCGTGGGATAGGTGCCGTCCGCGGGCATCATGGAAACCGGCACGCTGTCGCCCTTGCCGGCCATCAGCATCGCGGTCAGGCCTTGCACGAACGCAGGCGCCGCAGAGGACACAGCCGGCGGTCTGGTCAAGGCGCTGCTCACCTGCGCCGGCACCGTCACCGCATACAGATGCTCCAGCGTGTAATCTACCGCGGCAAAATTCTGCTGCACCACCGCCTCGCCCTTCTTCAAATAGGTGTTGCGGATGGAGTTCTTGATGGCGGGGATGGCTTCCCCCTTGGGCAAGACGCCAGAGATATCGAAGAAGCAGGTCTGCATGATGGTGTTGATGCGTACGCCCATGCCGGTCTCGCGCGCCACCTGGTAGGCGTCAATCACATACAGCTTGAGCTGCTTGTCAATGATGGACTTCTGGACTTCGCGCGGCAGGTTGTCCCACACATCGTCGGGGCCGAATGGGCTGTTGAGCAGGAAGGTTGCGCCCGGCGCCGCTTTCTCCAGTACATCATAGCGCTCCAGGAAGTTGAACTGATGGCAAGCGATGAAATTGGCGCTGGAAATCAAGAACGGCATGTGGATCGGCTGCGGGCCAAAACGCAGATGCGAGACCGTCACCGTGCCCGATTTCTTAGAGTCGTACACGAAGTAACCCTGCGCGTAGTTGTCGGTTTCGGTGCCGATGATCTTGATGCTGTTGTGATTGGCGCCCACGGTGCCATCCGCGCCCAGGCCGTAGAACAGGCAGCGCACGACGCTGGCCGGTTCCAGGTCAAAAGTCGGGTCAACTTCCAGGCTGGTGTGGGTCACATCATCGGTGATGCCAACGGTGAAATGGTTCTTGGGCGAGGCCTTGTCCAGTTCATCGTAGACCGCTTTGACCTGCGCTGGCGTGAATTCTTTGCTGCCCAAGCCGTAGCGCCCGCCGATCACCTTAATGAAGTGGCCGGTTTCGAACAACGCCGTGATCACATCCTGGTACAGCGGTTCGCCCGCGCTGCCTGGCTCCTTCGTGCGGTCGAGCACCGCAACCGTCTTGACGGTCACTGGCAGCGCAGCCACGAAATCGAGCGCGCTGAACGGCCTGAAAAGGCGCACCTTGAGCACGCCGACCTTGGCCCCACGGGCATTCAAGTAAGCGGCCGTCGTTTCCGCGGTCTCGCCGCCCGAACCCATGACCACAATGACCTTCTCGGCGTCGGGCGCGCCGGCGTAGTCAAACAAGTGATACTGACGGCCAGTCAGCGCGGCAAAACGGTCCATCGTCCCCTGCACGATGGCGGGCGTCGCCTTCATGTACGGGTTGACCGTCTCACGGCCCTGGAAGTAGACATCAGGGTTCTGCGCGGTCCCGCGCATGAACGGATGATCAGGGTTCAGGCCGCGCGTGCGATGCGCAGCGACCAGCGTATCATCAATCATGGCGCGGATGTCGTCCGCGTCCAGTTTCTCGATCTTGCCGATTTCATGGCTGGTGCGGAAACCGTCGAAGAAGTGGATGAACGGCACCCTGGCTGCCAGCGTGGCGGCATGGGCAATCAGCGCCATATCCATCACTTCCTGGGGCGCGCCGCTGCACAACAAGGCCCAGCCGGTGGCGCGCGTGGCCATGACATCGCTGTGATCGCCAAAAATGGAAAGCCCCTGCGCGGCCAACGCGCGCGCGGCCACGTGAAACACGGTGGAGGTCAGTTCACCGGCAATCTTGTACATGTTGGGGATCATCAGGAGAAGGCCCTGCGAGGCCGTAAAAGTGGTCGTCAGCGAGCCTGTCTGTAGAGACCCATGCACTGCGCCTGCGGCCCCGCCTTCGCTCTGCATCTCAACGACCAGCGGCACGGTGCCCCAAATGTTCTTTTCGCCCTGGGCTGACCACGTGTCGGCCCATTCCCCCATGACGCTCGATGGCGTGATGGGATAGATGGCAATGACCTCACTGGCCTTGTGTGCAATGAAGGCCGCCGCTTCATTGCCATCCATCGTCGTTATCTCTCGCATGATTTGTCTCCTCAGAAAAACGGTTAGTACGCAAGCGACGTTGCTTGCTATGGGGTGTGTCTGTTTTCGTACTCTCTGGTTCGAACTGGCCGGTTGATCCGGGCCTGGGGTTTCCTTTGGCTTCCGTTGCGCCTGGACCGCGGCGGCGCGCCCTTGCGCCGCCGCGGAATGCCCCCTTGTTATAGTATTCCGCCAGATGGGCCGCAATGACGCAAGTCATGTCTCAGGCAAATCAGGCGGGCTAGAATGAAATGCACAGGGCAAGGGAAGAGGAAAAGGCGAAGAAGGGAAGAAGAATCCAATGACAATTTTGCACCTGCCCTTGGCGACAGGCAAGACGGCGATCATCAATGGACGGCCAGACTCCACCACCATCATGCTGGATGCACAAACGATGTTCACGTTCGACGCGGGGGGCCGCTTGCATGGAGCCTTCGCGCAGGGCAGCACGTATCGCCGCAGCCTGGCCAATGCGGTTCTGGAGAAACGCCCCGGCCCGCGTGCGGGACTCTCATCCCGCCAACGCCGCTTTCTAACCCCCGCCGAGGTACAGCGCCTGGAGGAGCAAGCGTACGCGGCGGCGGCGGACGTGCGAGCGCATGTCCAGGATCAGGGCCAGGCGCCAGCTGCGATCCTGACCGCCCTGGCGCGCATCGCTGGTTACAATTATGACCAGTTAGAAGAGGAACGCAAGGTCTACGAACGGCTCTACAAGCCGGTGACGATCCTGCCGCCCGATCAGTACCTGGCGCTCTACCTGCAGGCCACGGAGGGCTGCGCCTACGATGCGTGCAGTTTCTGCGGCTTTTATCGTGATCGGCGCTTCCACGTCAAAACGCTGGCGGAGTTTCGGGCGCACATGGCCGCGGTGCGCGCCTTCTTCGGCGAGGCCCTGACGCTGCGGCGTTCCATTTTCTTGGGCGACGCCAACGCGCTGATGATTCCCCAGGCCGCCTTGCTGCCGCTGCTGGATGCGGTCAACACAGAATTCGCAATCGCGCCGCCAGGCTTGACCGGATCGCCCTTGCGCGCGTGGAAAGCGGCCCACCCACAGCACTTGCAAGGCATCTATTCCTTCGTGGATGCCTTTTCGACGCGGCGCAAGACCGGGGCGGAGTGGCGCGCCCTGGCCGACCGCGGCCTGCGCCGCGCCTACATCGGGCTGGAGACCGGCGACCCGGCGCTGCTGCGCTTCCTGGGCAAGCCCAACACGCCGGCCGAAGCGCAAACCCTGGTCGCGGCCTTGAAGGAAGCCGGCATAGCGGTTGGCATCATCGTCCTGGTCGGCGCGGGCGGCGAAACCTACCAGGAGGCGCACATCGCCGCGACCACGCGGCTGATCAACGCGCTGCCGCTCGATGCGGGCGATCTCATCTACCTGTCGGAGTTGATGGACTATCCAACCGCCACCTATGAGGCGCAAGCCGCCTCGGCCGGGGTGCGCATGCTGACCGCGAGCGAGATTGACGCGCAAAGCCAGCGTTTGCGCGCCGGCTTGCGCGCCGGAGGCCAATCCGGCGCGCCCAAAGTATCGCTCTACGACATCCGCGAGTTCATCTACTGATGGATTCCCAGGAAGGGCAGATAGGCCGAGCGACATGCCTCGCCTCCCGTGGCAACCACGTTGGAATAGGTCATGTCATGGCCCTGCCGATCCACGGGCAGGACGCGAAAGTAGCAGTAGTCGTCAAGCACCGCCGTGATATCGGCGCTCGTCTCGAAACTCGTCTTGATCTGGCTGCCCAGCGGCGCGATGACGACCCGCGGCGTCACCCCGCCGTAGATGCGGTAAGAGGCCACTTCCGTAGCGCCATTCCAACTGAAATTGAGCTGCGTGCGCCCCTCGGCGCGCGTCACGACCAACGTTGGGGGCCATGCGGGACGGCCGATCCAGGGAAAACGGTAGGCGCGGTAGCTCTGGTGCGCAGGCGCCATCGTCAACTCGAAGGCCTTGGCCCCGCTCGGCGTCACCTCCGTCAGCGTCGGCAGCCCGCTGCCCCAACCGATCATGGTGTTGCCGTTGGGCAGGCGCTGCGCGTTGCCCATGCTGTCGCCGTAGGTATCGGGCGTGTTGCGATATTCCCACACCAGGGTGGCGGTCAGGCGCTGTTGATCTAGCACATACTCCAGGGCGCGCGAGTATTCCGGATCGAGGTGGTTGCCGTTATCAAAGAGGGTAAAATGCCCATTCGGCTGCACGCGGATGTCGTGCTGGTGGGAGAAGCCCCGACTGTCATTGATGAAGGTGAATTGATTGTGCTTGCCGCCCCAGCGCCACATCACCGCGCCGGTCTGGCGATTGATCTTGGTGATTTCGTCCAAATGGCGGCTGGAAATCACCAGGTTGCCATCCAGGTCGCTGCTGATCGTGTTGCCGTGCACATAGTCAATCACCGGCAAGGTCAGGTCCACGTTGGTGTCCGTGATGGCAAAGTGATCCCAACTGCGCCATTCGAAGATGATGTTGCGGCTGGGATCGAGCTCCTGCAGCACCAAACCGTAGACCGTGGCCGTGGGCCAGCCGCCAGGGACAATCTGGCTCATGTCAATCTGCTGGGGATCATAGCTCTGGTAGCGTTGATTGCCGTTGGCCAGGAGCTGAAAATCGTGGTGGTCCGTCCAGCGGTACTTGGCGTAGTAGTAGCCGACGGTCGCGTAGGTGGCATCGAGGATGTGAAAGCGCCCCACGCTGCGGTCGTAGAAAGTGAGTTGACCGTTGGGCCACTTGCGCAAGTCGGTGCCGGCCTGGTTGGCCGCCAACTTGCGGTAGTAAACCGGCTCGCCGCGATTGTCGAGCATCATGATGTAAGGCGCGGCCGTGGGCAAACCGGGGCCGGTGAAATCGGTGATGAAGACAAAACCATCGGCCGCGGCCGCGGAAGCCGGCACGGTGACGGTGATGACCGGGAAATCGGCCGGCAGGGTCACGTAACGCGGAGCCGGCGCGGCGGCCGGCCAGGCTGGCGCAGGTTGGCCGGCCGGATTGGCATCCGCCGCATCTACGACGGCAGCGGGCGGCATGAGCGCCGCGCGCGGCGGCATGGATGAGACAGTGAACTGGAACGAGACGCCCGCGATCGGCCGCCCGGCTTGCGTCTGCAAGCCATCG
>UETR01000041.1_pt1 | contig 27541 bp, 26 predicted proteins | sample 1817881 | NCBI WGS metagenome assembly UETR01 (sample SAMEA4730918, study PRJEB27012) | Candidatus Amarolinea aalborgensis | place: Denmark | collected 2014-01-09
AATGCACCCACCGCATTGACGCTCCACACACTGGATGCTATAATACCCTCGACTGCTCACCACACCGTCGCCGTAATCCCCAGGCCCAGACTCTATCCGTATGGCAGAGCACAGTCCCGCGCTCACGTGCTGTCGTGTGCGCGGAAACCATGCGCATGCGCAAGCAAGCTGACCTTGCTGGTCAAGCCCAGTCTTTCCTGCCATGCCACAAGGAGAATCGTGATGCGGCGATCTGAACCCCACGGTAGGCGCCTTCCCCACGGGAGGCCGAGTACACCGCTGAATGTTGCCACCGCTACGCCCAGCGCCGGCGCAGCGCCCACTCTCCGCCGCGACCCTGACTTGGGCCTACAGGTGGTCATCTTCGACCCGAGCATGCCCCTAAGTCAGATTCAGGCCCGGCTCGATGCCATCGCAGCGCAGCAAGTGGACAGCGAGATGGGGATCGGGCGCTATGCCGTGCTGTTCAAGCCCGGCGTTTACGGCAGCGCTGAGCACCCACTTGTCTTCCAGGTGGGTTACTACACGGACGTGGCCGGCCTGGGCGCATCACCCACTGAGGTCGTCATCAACGGCCACGTGGATGTCTATAACCGCTGTTACGCTCCCGACAGGTGCCTCGCCCTCACCAATTTCTGGCGCTCCCTGTCCAACCTGACGATCCACGTCATGGGCGCCGCGGGCTGCCGCGCCGCAGGCAACTTTTGGGCCGCCTCACAGGCCGCTCCGCTGCGCCGCGTCCATATCACGGGCGGCGACCTCTTGCTCCAGGATCACTGTACAGCCGGCCCCCAGTACGCCAGCGGAGGCTTCATCGCCGATTCGCAGGTCGGCTTCGTCAGTAACGGCGTGCAGCAGCAGTACTTTGTGCGCGACAGCCAGATCGCTGGCTGGTCCAACGGCGCCTGGAACCAGGTCTTTGCCGGCGTCGTAGGCGCACCGCGGCAATCGTTCTCCACCACGCCGCGCGATCCACAGCCCTATACAACCCTGGACGTCAGCCCGGTCACGCGCGAAAAGCCGTTTCTGTCTGTTGATTCCTCCGGCCGCTATTATGTCTTCGTCCCGGCGCTGCGCCATCAGTCCGTCGGCACGACCTGGGCCAACGGGCCAACCACCGGGACGTCGCTCCCGATCGAGCTCTTCTTCATCGCCCGGCCTACCGACAGCGCGCACGCGATCAATGCAGCGCTGGCGTCCGGTCAGCACCTGATCTTTACCCCCGGCATCTACCACCTGGATGCTACCATCGAGGTCCAGCGCGCCGATACGGTCGTGCTGGGACTAGGCCTGGCGACGCTTGTGCCCGAGAATGGCATCGTCGCGATACAGGTGGCTGATGTGGCGGGGGTCAAGCTCGCCGGACTGATCGTTGACGCAGGCCCCGTCAACTCGCCGGTGCTGCTGCAGGTGGGCACGCCGCATGCCCACCAGGGTGATCCCGCCAACCCAACGTCACTGCACGATGTCTACTTCCGCATCGGCGGGGCAACCCCTGGCAAGGCCACGACGAGCCTGATTGTGAACAACGATTATGTCATTCTGGACCACCTCTGGGCCTGGCGCGCGGACCACGGCCGCGGCGTGGGCTGGACCGCCAACACCGCGGATACCGGCGTTATTATCAACGGCGATCACGTGACCGCCTACGCGCTGTTTGTCGAGCATTACCAGAAACACCAGCTCATCTGGAACGGTGAGCACGGCCGCACCATCTTCTTCCAGAACGAGACGCCCTATGATCCGCCGGACCAGGCCGCCTGGTCGCACGACGGCGTCAACGGCTACGCCGCCTACAAGGTGGCCGACACCGTCACCACCCACGAGGCGTGGGGCATGGGGAGCTACTGCTATTTCAACCGCGGCGCCGATATCCACGCCACGCGCGCGTTCGAGGGCCCGAACACGAGCGAGGTCAAGCTGCACGATATTCTGACCGTTTTTCTCAACGGCTACGGCGGCATTGACCATGTCGTCAATGACACGGGCGCAGCCGTAAATTCCACCAACCAGATCACGAACATTGTCAGCTACCCTTGAGGCCATGGAGGATCGGTTCAAGCAGCTTCTGTAGGCCATCGGAAATTTGCCGTCAAGCCCAAAGTTGAGTACAATAGCACGCAGCAGATCGGGTTCTGGAAGAAGCAGAGGTGAGCGAGTCTTCTGTGCGTCGGCCCTCCTGCGTTAACCCGGGCCCGTGGCCTAGCGGGAAGGCACCTCCTTTGCAAGGAGGGGATCGTCGGTTCGAATCCGACCGGGTCCACCTTAAAATAGCCGGCGGTGCAGCCAACGGCAAAGATCAAATATGCGGGCGTGGCTCAGTGGTAGAGCATCTCCTTGCCAAGGAGAGAGTCGTGGGTTCGAATCCCATCGCCCGCTCTGTATCGCACATTCATGCGGGCGTGGCTCAGTGGTAGAGCATCTCCTTGCCAAGGAGAGAGTCGTGGGTTCGAATCCCATCGCCCGCTCTGTGTGATCTTCGGCAAGCATACGGGCTTGCCGCTCAGCCGAGGTAGCTCAGTTGGTAGAGCACGTCACTGAAAATGACGGTGTCCCCAGTTCAAGTCTGGGCCTCGGCACTCAGTTTACCCATCGTGAAATCGGGGATCGTCTAATGGCAGGACAAGGGACTTTGGATCCCTGTATCGAGGTTCGAGTCCTCGTCCCCGAGCCTGCAAGCGTCAGGAGCCGGTGAGCCAGGCACATCACTGGCCTCACCTGGCTCTAGGCCGCAACGGGTAAGCTCGGCGTGTGCATGGTGGCCATAGCTCAATTGGCGGAGCACCTGGTTGTGGCCCAGGAGGCTGTGGGTTCAAGCCCCACTGGTCACCCACCTGAGTGGTTGAAAGCCCAAATTCGTGGACAAACGCGAATTGCGGGCTTTTTTTATTGTGTACGGTTCGTTCGGTTCCTGGCTTGCGCAAGAACGAACCGGTTCAGGCGAGGTGCGCCGATGGGCAATGTATTAGTCCTCAATGCCAGCTATGAGCCGCTGAGTGTGGTGTCGGTCAAACGCGCCATCATTTTGCTGCTCAAGGAAAAGGCGGAATTGATCGAGGCAGCAGAAGCTTATTTGCGCGCCGAACGACGACTATTTCGCGTTCCGGTGGTCATTCGCCTGATCACTTACGTGCGCATCCCGCGGCACATGCCGCTGCCGCTGTCACGCCGCACCATCATTGCGCGCGACCGCTACACCTGTCAGTATTGCGGCTGTCAGTTCAGTCGCAGCGAGCTGACGCTGGATCATGTCATTCCACGCAGCCGCGGGGGTGAAACGGCATGGGAAAATGTCGTTGCCGCCTGCCGCGCGTGCAATCAACGCAAGGGAAATCGCACGCCCGATGAAGCTGGCTACGCGCTGTTGTCTGTGCCGCGGCGCCCGCGCTATATTGCGCTGACCCTGCTCAACGAGTATGGCCCGAACCAGCACAACGCCTGGCAAAAGTATTTGTACTGAGTGCGGTGCGCCGTACAAAGCGAAAGGCTCTCCGGTGAAGGAGAGCCTTTCTTTTTGGCACCGTAGCGTCTACAGGTTACCCCGAGGCGATGCTACGGTGCCGCGTTTACTACGTTCACTCATGAAGCATCACCTCCTCGGAATGGGATAGCGAGAGGTGGGGCTGGTGTGGATACCAGCGTGCGGTCATTATCGCATACGGCTTGGGATTTGTCAAAAAATCATTTTGGCGTCCGGTCGCGCAGACTGGCCTCGAGATCGTCCAGGCTGGCAAATTGCTGTACGGTCCGCACAAAGTCTGCCAGGGATGAGGATTGCTGGCGCAGCTGCTGCAGCTTTGGCCCGATGGGGTCTACTGCGCCCACACCAGTCGCGTAACTGCCATGAAAGGCGAAGTAGGCCTGGTTGAGCTTGCGTACATCGTAGCCCGCGGCCACGAACCTCTGACGTCGGGCTTCCATGAAGGCTTCGGCGGCGCTGACTTGACCGGCCGCCAGCAGCGCATCCACGGCCAAACGCGTGCTGCGCATTTCCCCCCCGAAGTTGAATGGCGCGGGCTCGGGCGTGCGCGCAGGCGGGCCTGGTTCGACTGGCGCGGGCGCGGCTGGCGGCTGCGCGTAGAAGCGCGCGAGGACCTGCGCGCCGATTTCATCGCCCACGATCGAGGCCACCGTTTCGTTGATCGTGGTCAGTTCGCCGTTGTCGAAGTAATGCCAGCCCAGCGGATGAAAAACCAGGTAGGTGTGCATCCACTCATGCGCCACTGTGCTGAGCACCCAGTCCAACGGCGCATCGTTCAGCACCATCGTCGGCCAGGTGGAAAAACCGCCAATGCCTTCGATCAAGGCGCGCACCTCGCCTTGTCTCTCAACATCATCTTCCAGGTCGTTCCACACGGTGAGCGGCGTGTCTGGCTGCAAGTACGCGCCATAGCGGCGGGTGATCTGGCTGCGCGGCGAGACGACCAGGTACAGCGGCGGTTCGGTGAAGCTGAAGCGCACCGGCGGCCACAGCATGCCCGCGGTCAGCAGATGTTCGTTGATGAGCGCCGCACCAACCTGACGCTCAATCGCCGCCTCGGCGATCGGACGCCAGTAGGACTGCTGCCGACGCAGGCTGGCGATCTCGGCGTTGAGCGCGGACACGTCGGCCCCCGGCGCGGCCTGTTGGCTGAGCGCCGCCGTGATCTCGCGTTCCACGCTGCGAATGTGCTCATTATTGGCGAAGTAGGCGCGCACCAGGGCAGCCTGGCTGGCGTCGTCCATCCCCTGCAGCGGTGAACGCACGGTATCGCGCACTTTGGACATAATGGTGTCTACTTCCCAACCCGCCAGGGCAAAGGCATGCGGCGCGGCGATACTGTCTGCGGCCAGGTCAAAGGCCCAATCGCTGCGCACAAAGCTGGCGCGTAAAGTCAACAGGCTGAAGCAGAGGAGAATGAGGGCGCGCAGGCGCGCGCGGCGCGCACCGGCTGACTGTTTTCGTTGACGACTCATGGTGAAAAAGAAGCACGACCGGCCGTCGGTGTCAGTGACACTGCGTTGACGCGGCCGGTCGTGCGAACGATCAGATTCTACGTTTAGCGCTTGCGCAGGCTGATGTTGACCTCGCGCGGGCTTTCCATGTCCGCCGTGATCTCGATGCCATCATCAGTCACAGACCGATAGTTCTTGGCCAGGATCGCCATGCTGTAGGACTGACCACGCGGCAGCGGCTTATCGAGTTGATAGTTTCCGCTGGCGTCCGCAGTGCCAAAGGCATAAATCTTGTCCTGGGAGAAGTCCTTGGACCACTCTGCGACGGTGACACCGGGCTGCAGCGCCACGAAGATGGCGCCCGCAATGCCGCGCCCAGTATCGGCGTCGGCGATGACGCCATAAATCTGTACGCCTTCATCGGTGTTGACAGGCGCGGTCACGCTGCCCTCGCCAATGGCGAAGCTGCCTTTCTGCACGAGTGCGTTGCCTAAGTAGAGTTCCAACCGGTAGGTGCCATCGGGCAGCGCGGACTTGCTGTAAATGCTGACCCACGTACTGCCGCTGGCGCCTTGGCTCCAATTGTCCACCTCGCGCATCACTTCCTGGTCATCCAGGTACCACACGCGTGTCCACTCCGCGCCATCCGGTGTGCCGCTGAAATCCCAGAACGCGTACGCCTCTTGGATGCCGCTGGGGAACTGCGCGCCAGGCTTGACGGGTTTGTCGTTCTTATCCACGCCCTGCGCAAAGGTGATGGCGCCCCATTGGGCGCCGCCCGTTGTGCCCTGGGCTGCCCCGCCAATGACGAACGAACCGCGGAACTGTTCCTTGCCGTCCACCTGCATGGTCAAGTCGTACTTGCCATTGGGCAGCGCTTTGGAATTGTTGGCGATGCTCAGCCAGTCATTGCCAGAGCCGGCGGTCTTGGCCACGATCGTATCTTTGACCGCTTCCTTGCCGTCCAGGTACCAGGCGTATACCAACTGCGTCCCCTTGCGGAAATCGGCAAAGTTATACGTGGCATAGACGCTGGTGGCCCCTGCGTCGAAACGGGTTCCGGGGCTGAGTGGCGTGCCGCTGCGGTCAATCGCCGTGGCAAACTTGACGCTGCTGATGCGTGGGCCTGACGACGGCGCGGGTGCGACGCCATTGCTGCTGCCGCCAACATCTTTGAGCGCGGCTTGAATCAAAGGCAGCACCAGCTTGACCGGCCGAATCAGGCTGATCTTGCCGATGTCTTCACGGTCGGAGACGCCGGCGGTGGGAATGCCAACCATCTCGCCTGCATCGTTGATCGCCAGACCGCCGGAGTTGCCGTGGTTGACTTCTGCGTCGGTCTTGAACCATTCGCTCTCGCCATCGGTGTTTTCATCCAGGAAGCCCGAAATGCGGCCCTGGGTGAAGGTGACGGTATCGCCGCCGATGCCGGGAAAGCCGAGCACGCTGACCTCGTCGCCGATTTGAACATCGTCCGAGTTGCCAATCGGCACCACGGTCAGGCCGAGGTTCGCAGGCAGGGCCGCTTTCTCATTGTCCACCAAGCCAACCACCTTGAGAATCGCCACATCGAGGTTGGGATCGGCCTGCACAATGCGTGCGGTGTAGGTCCAGTTGGGCATGCCGCGCAGATTTGCCTGATTGATCGCCAAGGCGGCCACACGCTGCGAGTTGTAGAAGCGTCCCGTCTTCGTGTCGCCCACCACATGGAAGTTGGTGACCACGTAACCCTTGTCGGACACCACCGTGCCGGATCCGGTCGAGTAACCGTTTTTCCCATCCAGCGCCACAGCCACACGGACTGTTCCCATAAGCGCTCGCTGCAGTTCGTTGCGTCCAACCGCCTGAGCCGGCTGCGGCTGCACGGCAGCCACCAACAGGCTGGTCAATAGGATGACCAGGACGAGCGCAAGGCGTGAAACGACCTTCATCTTTTGATTCATCATCGTCTGAATCCCCCGTTCTTCCTGTTAGAACTTCAGCGCGGCCAGCGCTCGTTCGTATGTCCCCAGATCGTCTTTGTATACGGTGGCATCCGCCTCGTAACGCAGCGCGTAGACCTGGCCGTTCACCAGCACGAGGGTGTCAGTCGTCTGAACCACCACGGGTAGTTGAGACAGGCTGCTGCCGCCCGCATCCGCAACATAGGCATAGGTGATGCGGACGCCATCAGTTCCTGCCACGCGCACCGCCTCAGAGGAAATGCTGCGGAAATGCTGGCGCTCGTTGGTCAAATCGAGCGTCCATTGGATCGCCGCATCGGATAATGTGCTGTTTGCAGCGAGGGGCGCGCTCAGCAGCGCCATGTGCGTCGCAAACGTAGAGCCAGAGCGTGGGTTGGAGGCGCTGAACAGGTTTTCACCGGTGGTCGTGTCGGCCACCCAATTGGCTGGATAGACGACCGCGGCCCCGCCAGGAATCGCATAGGTGTTGGTCTGCGTGGTAATGACCACGCGTAGAACCAACCCAACCAGCAGGGCAATCAACGCAGTTATGACTAGCGCCCAATCATTGCGGGCGAATTCAGCCGGTGTTGGTCCGGCCATCTTGACATTGGTTGACATGCGTGACCTCCTTCAGGCTGCCGCCGAATTGGCGCCGAGCAGCGCCTGCGTCTCGCGGTTGGCTCGGCGAATCAACAAGAAGACGACACCCAGGGTAACCACCGCGACCCCGGCCGCCAGCAGCAAGCCGTTGATCGGCGTGTAAACCAAACCGTTGGCAGTGACGCGATCGAGCGCGAAGAAAAACAGGCCGTTCAGCGTGGCCGCCAGCAGCAGGCCCACAGGCAGATAGTAGACGGGCGTGCGTTCGAAGCGCGCCTGGCCCAGGAAGTAGCCCATCACGCCAGCGAAACTGGCATGAGCCAGTGTGGTTTCGACGATGCGAATCGCGCCAACGCCCAGGTCAACGCCGCCGTTGCTCAGGATGTAGTTGAAATTGAGCATCGTGGCGAAGCCGAGGCCCGCGGCTGTGGCGTAGATGATGCCATCGGTGCGCTCATCAAACTCAGGCGCCCGGTAGACCGAGTAACGGACAGCCAGGTATTTGCAGAATTCCTGGATAAGGCCGATCACCAGGATGGACCCGATGATCTGCACCGTGGCGTTGGTGTAGAGCCAGTCCTGCACACGGAACAAGCGTTCCAGTACGGGAACGGCAACGGCGTTGGCCACCAGGATGCCCAGCAAGAAGACAGCAATGATGTAGCGTTTGGGTTCTGGCTCGGCATAGTCTTGCTGATAGAAAAATATCAGCCAAATCACAGCCGGCACCGCCGCCATGACGAGACCAATGCCGATGAGGGCTGTACCTTGAAGTCCGTTGGCAGGCACCAGGCGCGCCACAAGCGCCATGATGCCTACGAAGGCTAATAAGCCGATGATCTCAAGCACGCTGGCGACCCACAGGCCGCGACGTTCATGAGTCAACTTGGACAGTAGGGATTCGGTCATGTCTACTCCTCCTTCGTCAAGAGTCCTTTGCAGAAATCTTATTCAAATCTGGCATACACCCAAGACGTGTGCGGGCATAGCTGCCTCAACTAGGCGCACAACGGGGGATCCCCTCTGAGTTAAAATTTGATTCAATGGGCTTGGCGCAGATGAATGAACTAAAGTATAGCGCAAAGGTTGCTAGTTGTCTATTTTGGCGGTAGCTTGCCAGTAGTTGAAGCAGCGTTGGCGTAGCGTGGGAATGCCTTCCAAGGTGACATCGGGAAAGGATTGGCCCGCGCTCGCCAGCGCCGCGCGCAGGCGCCCTTCCAGCTTCTTGAGGCCGGCCGGGTAGGCATGTTGCTGGCGCGTGTGCCAACTGCGCGCCAGCGCGACATGACACGCCGCCAGGAAGAACTCACCCTGGGAAGCGCAGATGTCGGCCAGGAGGGCAAACAAGGCGGTCTTCTGGCTCTCTTCGCCGGGCAGCAAGGCCGCTCGGCAGGCCAGACGGGCTGCTTCTTCCCCATAGCCTAGCTGCTGCGCCAGCCGCGCCTGGTCCATGCACAGGCTCCAATCGAACGGCCAGCGCGCACACAGCGCCTGCACTTCGACGCGCGCATCCAGCAGATTGCCTTGCCCGGCCAGGGCCTGCGCAGCCAAACGTGGGAAGGTGGAGCGCTGGGGGTAGATCGCTTGCGCCTCCAGGGCGAGACGGCGCGCCCGCGACCATTGATTGAGCATCAGCAAGGCGCGTGCTTTCAACCGATACCAGCGCAGGCGAGGCGCGTCTGTGGCCGCGCCAGGCTGGTTGTCGGGCGGCGGTGGGCGGTCATCGAGCTCCGCCGGGCGTAGGCGTTCACCCCAGGCTTCCACGGCCGCCCAGTCGCCGCAGGCTGCCGCGGCCTCCATCACCGCCAGCACAGTCTCGACGATGGCCGGCCCTGCGCCGATCGCCAAGATTTCAGACGCGGTGTGCTGCATGGCCGCCAGATCACGCCGCGCCGCCAGCGGTCGCAGGTGCAGGTCGAACAAGTTCCAGGCCAGTTCGGCGCGTATCGCTAGGTCCGTAGGCGCTTGTTGGGCCAATTGGCGACAAACTCGCAGCGCCAGCCGGGGAAACCCGGCCAGGCGCAAACAGCAGGCGTAGCGCACACCGGCCTGTGGATTGCCCGCATCCCACGCGCGATGAAAGATCGCGCCGGCGCCGGCATAGTCGCCGTCTCGAAAACGCGCCTCTGCTTCATTCAAAGTTTCGTGGGGTGGTTCCATTGCCTGTCATCCTCCGGCCGTCATCCTCCACTGCACCGGCATAACGCTGCGTCCGGCGCCGATTTCGCGTTCGACCGGACGAGGCGCCAACTTCACGCACAACGGCGCCTTGTGGTAGAATGGCCGCGCAGCCGCAGCCATTCATACCTGTACGGAGAACGCCATGACGACACCCATGCGACGACAGTATCTGGAGCTGAAACGCCAGTTCAAAGACACGATTCTCTTCTTTCGCCTGGGTGATTTTTACGAAACCTTCGACGACGACGCCAAGATCGTGGCCTCGGTCTGCGATGTGGTTTTGACCTCGCGGCCGGTGGGCAATGATCTGCGCGTGCCCCTGGCCGGCGTACCCTGGCACAGCGTGGAAGGCTACGTGGCGCGCTTGATTCAGGCCGGCTACAAGGTCGCCATTGCCGAACAGCAGGGCGAAACGCCGGTGGACGGCCTGGTGCCGCGCCTGGTCAATCGCATCGTCAGCGCGGGCACCGTGGTGGAGCCGGGGATGCTGCCGGAGAAACGCAACAATTACCTGGCAGCTGTGGTACGCCAGGAAGATCGGGCTGGCGTGGCCTACGCGGACATTACGACCGGCGAATTCGCGACGACGGAGTTCAGCGGCGCGGATGTCGCCCAACGAGTGCATGAGGAATTGGCGCGCTTACAGCCGGCCGAACTGCTGACCGTCGAAGATGCGGCGGTGCTGCCAGGCGAAGCCAGCCTGGCCGCGGGTGCGTTGACGCGCCTGCCGCCCTGGCGCTTCGAACTGGCAACCGCACAGCGCGCGCTGCTCGATCATTTTCGCGTCCACACCCTGGCCGGCTTCGGCTGCGAATCGAAGCCGCTGGCAATCAGCGCGGCGGGCGCGCTGCTGCAATACCTGCGCGAGATGCAGCCGTCGGCGCTGGCGCAGTTGACTTCACTATTTACATACAGCCTCACTGAGTTCATGGTGCTCGACGAGGCGACGCGCCGCAACCTGGAACTGACGGAGTCCATCCGCGGCAGCGACAATCGTCACACGCTGCTGGCCGTGCTCGATGACACGCGCACGCCGATGGGCGCGCGCTTGCTGCGCCGGCGTTTGGGCCAACCGCTGCTCGACCTGGCGCAGCTCGACGCTCGCCTGGGCGCGGTGGCCGCGTTTCAGCAGCATGGACTGGTCCGCGCCGAGCTGCTGGCGCTGCTCAAGGGCTTTGGCGACCTGGAACGCTGGGTCAACCGCGTGGTGCAGCGCATCGCCCTGCCGCGTGACCTGCTGGGCATTCGCCAGGCGTTGACGAAGGTCAACGAGGCGCGGCGCATCACCGGCCAGATGCGCCCGGCCGCCGATGCCGCCGCGCTGTTTGCGGCGCTCGAAGCCCGGCTTGACCCCTGCGCGGACGTCGAAAGCCTGCTCAGCCAGGCGATTGTTGAAGAGCCGCCCGCCACATTGCAGCACGTGGGCATCATCCGTCCTGGCTTCAGCGCGGAGATTGACGCCGTGGTGGCAGCCTCCAAAGATGCCAAAACTTGGGTTGCCAACCTGGAGGGAACCGAACGCGCGCGCACCGGCATCCGCTCGTTGAAGGTTGGCTATAACAAGGTGTTTGGCTACTATCTGGAGGTGTCCACGGCAAACGCACACCTGGCGCCGGCTGACTACATGCGCAAGCAAACGCTGGTGAATGCGGAACGTTACATCACGCCCAAGCTCAAGGAGATGGAGTCTGTCATCCTGCACGCGGACGAGCGCCAATTGGAGCTGGAACAGCAGGTCTATCGCACGGTCCTTGACCAGGTGGCGGCGCAGGCCGGGCGCCTGCTGGCCCTGGCGCAGGCATTGGCCGAACTTGATGTGTACGCGGCGCTGGCAGAAGTGGCCGCGCGCAATCGCTATGTGCGCCCTGAACTGGCGGACGACGGGGCGATCGAGATCAAGGCTGGGCGTCACCCGGTGGTGGAGTTGACGCAGCGCGAGGAGCCGTTCGTTCCCAACGATGTCAGCCTGCACCCAGAGCAAGCCATCATCATCCTCACCGGCCCGAACATGGCCGGCAAGAGCGTCTTCTTACGCCAGGTGGCGCTCATTACCCTGATGGCGCACATCGGGTCTTTCGTGCCGGCCGATGCCGCACACATCGGGGTGGTAGATCGCGTCTTCACCCGCGTCGGCGCCGCGGACGACATCGCGCGCGGGCAATCTACCTTCATGGTGGAAATGGTCGAAGCCGCAAACATCCTGAATCATGCCAGCAGCCGCTCGCTTCTCATCCTGGACGAGATCGGCCGCGGCACCAGCACCTATGATGGCATGGCGATTGCGTGGGCCATCGTGGAGCACATTCACAATCACCCGCGGCTGCGGGCGAAGACGCTGTTTGCCACCCACTACCACGAGCTGACCGACCTGGCTCTGCGCTTGCCGCACGTGGTCAATTTCAGCCTGGCAGTGGCCGAAGAGGGCGGTCGCGTCGTCTTTTTGCACAAGATCGTGCCGGGCAAGGCTGATCGTTCTTACGGGGTGCACGTGGCCGAACTGGCCGGCTTGCCGCGCACGGTCATTGCCCGCGCCGACGAGATTCTGGCCGACCTGGAAGCGAAAGGCGCGGCCGGGCCGCGCAAGTTGGGCATGGCAACCGGGCCGCGGCAGTTGGGTCTCTTTGTCACCAGCCACCCAATTGTCGAAGACCTCAAGAAACTGGATGTCAACGGCCTCTCGCCCCTGGCCGCGCTCAATGTGCTGTTCGAGCTGCAGCAGCGCGCGCGCCAGGAGTAAAAAACCGATAGTGCATAGGCCAACCTCGCTTCTTCAGGAAATGTCAACCATCTCCTCTATCAGCGAGATAATTTTGCCTGTCAATGCCGGATATACCCGGCGGAAATCCTTCGCATTAAGAGTCAGTACCTGATCAACCCCTGATAGCGAGGCCACGTGCAGCAACAAGGCGTCATAGATTGCACCCCCAGCGATCTTGAGGCTGGCCAGATGACGGAGCAGGGTTACATAGTCAGCAGCAGACAAGGCAATCACTTCGCACCGATCCACGATATTCACCGTGATGATCTCCCGCGCCATGTCGGGCGTGATGATTGGCCGGATCGGAAGCCGAGTCAGGATTGAATATGTCTCTGCAAGGGAGTGAGCGGCAACGACTCCGCTATCCACCCCATCCTTAACACGCTGCAGCCGGTGAAAGGCTGCCGCGTGAGCCGCATGTCCTTCGACGACGGCTGCGACCAATACCGAGGTGTCGAACATGATTCTCACAGGCCCACCTGCTGCATCAACTCAGTTATCCGCTGCTCGCGCTCTTGCTTGACGACCTCAGCCAAATCAGAAAGCAGCTCGGCTCTTACCACGAGTAAACCATCTTTGCTCACCAGTGTAGCGACTGCTTCTGGTCCGAGGGACGCAGCGAGTGGAGTTATCTTCGCGCCGTTGCCTTCGACAAACCGCATCATTTCGGTTCGGCTCACGCGCCATTTCTTTCCGATCTTCACCCCGCGTAGCGCGCCATGATTTAGCATGTTTGTAAGGGTTCGGCGGTCAATCTGGAGCACGCCGGCCGCCTGCTCTGATGTGAGCACCAGCGGTAGGTCCGACCATTGAGCTGCGTTCATAGTCATCCTCCATCAGGTACTTTCTGGCGGATAATGCCGCAAGATTGGTTCAACCGACCAGTCTGACAAAATGCCGCCGGCCGACCTGGAGGATGCGACTGCCGCCGGCGCTCACGTCAATCACGGTTTCGATCTGCTCCAGGCGCTGGCCGTCCAGCTTGATCCCGCCTTGCTCAAGGAGGCGGCGCCCTTCGCCGCGGCTGGCAATCAGACCGGCGGCCTGCAGCAGGTCAAGCAAGGCCAGCGGTCCGGTCATGGCAAATTCAGGCATGTCCTCCGGCGTCTCACGCGCCTGGAAAACGGTGCGGAAATGCGCTTCCGCCTGCTGGGCTGCGTCCGTGCCGTGGAAGATTTCGACGATCTCGAAGGCCAGTTTCATCTTCACATCGCGCGGATGGGCCGCGCCCGCCGCCAGATCATCCTCGAGCTGCTTGATCTGGGCTGGCGTCCAGCGCGTGACCAGGTTCATGAAGTTGCTCATGGCGACGTCCGGGATGGACATCACCTTGCCGTACATCTGCGCGGGCGGCTCGTTGATGCCGATGGCATTGCCGGTGGATTTGCTCATGCGCAGATGGCCGTCAGTGCCTACTAAAATCGGCAGGGTGATGGCAATTTGCGGGCGCTGATTGAACCCTTCGGCCAGCTTACGCCCGGCCATCAGGTTGAAGAGCTGTTCCGTGCCGCCGATTTGCACATCGGTCTGCAGCGCGAGCGCGTCATAACCCTGCATCAGGGCGTACAAGAACTCATGCAGCCAAATGGCGTCGCCGTTGGCAAAACGTTTGGCAAAATTATCACGCGCCAGGAACTGCTGCACCGTAAAGTTGGCGGCCAGGCGGATGACATCGGCAAAGCTCAACGGCGCCAGCCAATCGGCATTGAAACGGATGTGGGTTTTTTCCGGATCCAGAATCTTGAAGGCCTGGGCGGTGTAGGTGGCGGCGTTGGCGGCCACCTGTTCCGGCGTGAGCTGTTTGCGCACCCCTTCCTTATCAGACGCATCGCCGATCAGGCTGGTGAAGTTGCCGATCAGAAAGGTGCACTCATGGCCCAACTCCTGGAATTGACGCAGTTTGCGCATGGGCACCGAGTGCCCCAGGTGGATGTCGGGCGCGGATGGGTCCACCCCCAGGTAGACCTTGAGCGGCCGTCCGTTCTGCTGCGACTCCAGCAGCCGCGCGCGTAATTCTTTTTCCATGTTGGCGTAGGTTTGCGCGTCGCCAAAATCGGCCCCACGCATCAGAATCGCCACTTGTTCGTCAATACTCAAATTTGTCGCCATACCATCCGCCGAGACTGAAAATTTCCACAACCGGTGCCACCGCGCAGTGCTTCCAAATCAAGCACACACTTGACCACAAGGAACACATAGAACACAAAGAAATGCCAGCATAGACGCAGATTGGCAGCGTCTTTGCGCTCTTTGTGTTCTATGTGGTAGAAGAAAGTCGTTCAAATTTGGAACTGCCGCACACCAATGGCGCCATTATAATGCACGTGTCATAGTCGCACAACTTGTCGCGGGTCATTTTCCGAAAGTTGACTGGGTGTGTACGATGTGTATCATTGGGTCATGAGTAGTAATATCTATCGCCAAGCGGGTTGGACTTGGGCAGAGCAAAAGTGAGAGTCTATGCGTTATTCAGTGGTTGTGCATAAAGATCGAGAAAGTGACTATGGCGTGACCGTGCCTGATCTCCCCGGTTGCTTCAGTGCGGGTGAAACGCTCGATGAAGCCCTGCATGAGGTTGTAGAAGCAATTGAGTGTCATCTGGAAGGGTTGTTGTTGGATAGTGAACCGATCCCCACGCCGCGGCCAATCGAACATCACCAAAATAACCCGGATTATGCTGGTGGGGTGTGGGCTTTTATAACGATAGATCTGGCAAAACTGTCGGGCAGAACCCATCGCATCAATGTGACCTTGCCGGAGCGCATTCTTACTTTGATGGATAGATATGCGGTAGAACATGGCGAAACACGTTCAGGTCTCATTGCGGAAGCCGCTCTTGAGTACATCGCATCCCATCAACATCCTGGCGCGGTGCGCGGCGACGCAACGACATAGAGCCAGCTGACCCAGCGCACCGCCACAAACAACCGTCGTATCGTTCTTTCAGAAACTGTTTGAAAAGCTCAAACTCATCTCACACCAAGACACAGAGAACACAGAGAGAAGCAAAAAATGGCATCGAAAAGTGTCTTCCTTTGTGTCTCTGTGTCTCAGTGTGAGCTCTGTCTCTCAGCGTGAGCCTGTCAACAGTCTCTTGCACCTGCAAACACGATCGCGCCGTCGCGATAATCGGCCGCAATCGTCTGGCCGGCCTTGAAGCGCCCTTCCAGCAGGGCCATCGCCAGCGGATTCTGCACCTCGGTCTGGATGGCTCGCTTGAGCGGCCGTGCGCCGTAGGTCGGGTCGAAGCCGATATCGGCCAGGTAGCCTTTCGCGCGGTCGCTGAGCGTCAACGCCAGCCCATGTTCAGCCAGCAGCGCCTGCAGCCGGCGTAACTGAATCTCGACGATGTGCACCAGGTCGGCGCGCGTCAACGAATGGAAGACGATGATGTCGTCCACCCGATTCAGGAACTCCGGCGGGAACTCCTGGCGCAGCGCCTGCAGCGCCCGTTCCCGCTTGGCCTCATCGCCCAGGGCCGGGTCATTGATGAAGTGGCTGCCGATGTTCGACGTCATGATGACCACGGTATTCTTGAAGTCCACGGTGCGCCCCTTACCGTCGGTCAAGCGGCCGTCGTCCAGCACTTGCAGCAGCGCGTTGAAAACCTCACGATGCGCCTTCTCGATCTCGTCGAAGAGCACCACGCTGTAGGGCTTACGCCGCACCGCCTCCGTCAACTGCCCGCCCTCATCGTAACCCACGTAACCAGGCGGCGCGCCGATCAGGCGGCTGACGGTGTGGCGCTCCTGGTACTCGCTCATGTCAATGCGCACCAGGTTATTTTCATCATCGAACAAGAAGCCAGCCAGCGCTCGCGCCAGCTCGGTCTTGCCCACGCCGGTTGGCCCCAAGAAGATGAAACTGCCGATGGGCCGATTGGGGTCTTGCAGGCCCGCGCGTGCGCGGCGCACCGCGTTCGCCACGGCGGTGACGGCCGCGTCCTGGCCCACCACCTGTTGGTGCAAACGGCTTTCCATCTGCATCAACTTGGCAACCTCGCCCTCCAGCAGCTTGCTGACCGGAATGTGCGTCCAAGTGGAGACCACGGCGGCGATTTCCTCCGCGCCCACTTCCTCCTTGAGCAGCATCCCGCGCGCCTGCATCTCCTGCAGCTGCGCCTCGATCTCGGCCAGCTGCCGCTCCTGGCCGCTCAACTGCCCGTACTGCAGCTCCGACGCGCGGCCGTAGTCTGCCCGGCGCTGCGCCTGCTCGATCTCCAGCCGCGTCTGCTCCATTTCTTCCTTGAGGCTGGCGCGACGCTGAATCACTTCACGCTCACGCACCAGGCGCGCTTCCAGGCCGCGCTCGGTTTCCCGCAGATTGGCCAGATCGCGCTCGATCGTGGTCAGCCGCGCCTTGCTGGCTTCGTCCGACTCCTTCTTCAGCGCCTCGCGCTCGATCTCCATCTGCATGACGCGGCGCTTGATCTCATCCAACTCGGCCGGATTGGACGTGATTTCCATGCGCAGCCGGCTCGCCGCTTCGTCAATCAAGTCAATCGCCTTGTCAGGTAAGAAACGGTCGCTGATGTAGCGGTGCGACAGGGTAGCGGCGGCAATCACGGCCGCATCGGTGATGCGCACATTGTGGTGCACCTCGTAACGCTCCTTGAGACCGCGCAGGATCGAAATCGTGTCAGCGACGCTCGGTTCGTCCACCAGCACCGGCTGGAAGCGGCGCTCCAGCGCCGGGTCTTTTTCGATATGCTTACGGTACTCATCGAGCGTCGTGGCGCCGATGGCGTGCAGCTCGCCGCGCGCGAGCATCGGCTTGAGCATGTTGCTGGCATCCATGGCACCCTCGGCCGCGCCCGCGCCGACGACCGTGTGCAGCTCGTCAATGAACAGGATGACTTGACCTTGCGCCTCGGTTACTTCCTTGAGCACCGCCTTGAGGCGTTCCTCGAACTCCCCGCGATACTTGGCCCCGGCAATCAGGCTGCCCATGTCCAGCGCCACGACGCGCTTGTCTTTCAAACCGGCCGGCACGTCCTCGCGCACGATGCGGCCGGCCAAGCCTTCGACAATGGCGGTCTTGCCAACGCCCGGTTCGCCAATCAGGACCGGGTTATTCTTGGTGCGGCGGCTCAGAATCTGGATCGTGCGCCGAATCTCTTCATCGCGGCCAATGACCGGATCGAGCTTGCCTTGCCGCGCCATCTGCGTCAGATCGCGGCCGTACTTGTCGAGCGCCTTGTAGGTGGCTTCCGGGTTCTGGCTGGTGACGCGCTGGCTGCCGCGAATGGCAGTCAACGCTTGCAAGAGACGGTCGCGGTTCAGCCCCAGCCGCGCCAGCGCTTTCTGCGCGCCGCCGCCGTTGTCGCCAGCCAGGGCCAACAGCAGGTGTTCGGCGCTGACATAGTCATCGCGCATCGCGTTGGCTTCATTTTGGGCGTCCTGCAGCACGCGCGTCAGCGCCGCGCTGATAGTGGCCTGCACGTTGCTGCCGTAGGCTTTGGGCCAGCGCGCCAGCTCTGCCTCAAGCTGCCGCGACAGCGTCAGCGGGTCGAGGCCTGCCTGCTGCACGACTTCCTGCACCACTCCTTCGTCCTGCCGCAGCAGGGCCAGGAGCAGGTGCTCTGGCTGCACCTGCGCATGATTGTGCTCTTGCGCCAGCGTCTGCGCTTCTAAAACGGCCTCTTGGGCCTTTTGCGTCAATTTGTCTAATCTCATCGTTCCTCCTGTGCACGCGCCCGCCTGGCGCGTGGTTATTATGAATGAATCGCGTTCCTGCGCGTGAGTATACGCCGCGTGTGTTAGAAAAACGTTGACGCAGCATTGGCGCTGCGCTAGAGCCTGCGCTAAAATTCACCCAGGCTTCAGCCAGGAGAAAAACATGCCAGAACAACCGATTTCTTTCCAAAACCAGGGGCAAACGCTGTTCGGAATGATTCATATTCCGTCCGGTCCTGGCCCATTTCCCGCGGTGCTGCTCTTTCACGGCTTCACGGCCGATCGCAACGAGCACCACTTCTTACTCGTCAAGGCCGCACGGGCGTTGATGGCGGCTGGCTTCGTCGCCCTGCGCTTCGATTTCCGCGGCTCCGGTGAAAGCGAGGGCGATTTCAGCCAGGTCACCATCGAAGGCGAGATCAGCGATGGCCTGACCGCACGCGCCTGGCTGCAGGCCCACCCCGCGGTTGACGCAGCCCGCGTCGGTGTCTGCGGCATCAGCGTCGGCGGCGCGGTGGCCGCGTGCCTGGCCGGCCGCGCGCAGGATGTGTCGGCGTTGGTGTTATGGGCGCCGGTCGGCGATCCGGCGCGGGTTTTCAGCCAGGCGGGGGGTGGGAGCGGCAGCGGTTTTGCGCCGACGCCCGTAGAGACAGGGCTGGACATTGGCGGCTTGATTGTGGGTCAGGGCATGATTGCCGATGTCATGCGCGTGCGCCCTGTGGATGAGGCGCGTGGGCACAGCGGCCCTGTCCTGGTCATCCACGGCACGGCTGATCAGACCGTGCCGCCATACAATGGGGAGATGTACAAAGAAGCGCTTGGCGAGCGCTGCACCCTGGTGTGGATCGAAGGCGCAGATCATACATTTTCGCGCACCTGGTGGGAGCAGGAGGTGATTCAGCGCTCGGTGGCCCATTTCCAGGCGCAGTTGGCGGCGTGACCAGCAGATTGGCAGATTGAAGATGGGGATGGAGAGAGATGAAGAATCCGGCGGCGTGGGCAAGAGTTACCAGGCGCCCTTTGGCCGGGGCCGCCTGACTTTCTCCCTGCCGCCCGCGGTTGCCAGCCTCGACGTGATCGCGGCGCCCGCGTTCCCGCCGCTGGAGGACTTACCTGCGGCCGTAACGCAGGCCCTGGCTCATCCCCTGGGCGCTCCGCGTCTGCGTGACCTGGCGCAGCCAGACGTGCAGGTGTGCCTGGTCTTTACCGATGCCACCCGCGCCTGTCCCGATGAGGTGCTGGTCCCGGCGCTGCTGGCTGAGCTGGCGGCTCGACTGAGCTCGCCGAAGTCCGCGGCCGGCGTCCCCGATGCCAACATCACCCTGCTGTGCGCCACCGGCCTCCATCGCGCCAGCACGCCGGCTGAGAAAATCGCCAAGCTGGGCGCGGACATCGTGGCTCGCTGCCGCGTCGTGGATCATGACGCGCAGCAGGACGTGGTCAGCCTGGGGCAAACGGAGCATGGCATTCCGCTGACGATCAATCGCGTGGCGGCAGCCGCCGATCTGCTGCTTGCCACGGGTGTGGTGGAACCCCATCAGTACGCCGGGTTCAGCGGCGGCAGCAAGATCGTAGGTGTGGGCATCGCCGGGGAGCCAACGATTGCCTTCACGCACGGCCCGGCCATGCTCGACCAGCCCGGTGCGCGCCTGGGGAATCTGCAGGGCAATCCGTTTCAGGCCGCGGTGCGCGAAGCCGGCCGGCGGGCGCGCCTGCAGTTTGTGCTGAACGTGGTGCTGGATGGAGAAGGGCGGGCGCTGGCCGTTGCGGCAGGCGCACCCGATGCGGTGCACGATCACCTGGCCGTGGCGGCGCAGGCGGCCAGCGTGGTGCATGCGGCGCACCCGTACGATGTGATCATCGCAGGCGTCGGTTTCCCCAAAGATCAGAACTTCTATCAAGCCAGCCGCGCGGCCACCTACGTGGGATTGGTCGAACGACCGGCGCTGGCGGTGGGAGGCGTCGTTATCCTGCCTGCCCCTTGCCCAGAGGGCATCGGCGCAGGCGCAGGGGAGCAGCGCTTTGCCGATCTCATGCGCGCGGGCGCCGATCGGCCCGCGCTGCTCTTAGCAGAGATGCGCGCCCACGGCTTTCCCCCTGGCGCGCAGCGCGCGTTCATGCTGGCCCAACTGCTGGAGCGTTTTCGGCTCGTGGTCGTCGGTTGTGAAACCCCATCGGCGCTGGCGGCCTGCCACGTGCGCACGGCGGCCAGCATCGAAGACGCGTTGACCTGGGCAGCCGATCAAGCCGGACACAGCCTGCGCGTGGCGCTTGTCCCGCATGCGCTGACCACGGTGCTGACGCTGGGCTAATCGCGGATTCTCCCAGGTTCGGTCCCCTGGCCGGACGATGTGATCGCAGCGCGGGCGTTGTCACCCGGTAGGTCCGGCCTCCTGGCCGGACGACGTGGTCGCAGGGCGGGCGTTGTCACATCGGAGATGTGACCTGCGGAGAAGGGCGTGATCGCACAACGGGCATTGTCACCCGGTAGGTCCGGCCTCCTGGCCGGACGACGTGATCGCAGGGCGGGCGTTGTCACACCGGAGGTGGGACCTACGGAGAAGAGCGTGATCGCACAACGGGCATTGTCACCCGGTAGGTTCGGCCTCCTGGCCGGACGACGTCGTCGCATCACGGGCGTTGTCACACCAGAGATGTGACCTACGCAGAGGGTGTGGTCGCAAATGCGGGCGTTGTGACGGGGGAGATGTGAACCTACGCAGGTGGCGGTGCATCGGATGCTGACTTGCTGGCGCGCTTATCCTCGGTTCGCCAGCTCTTGAGCAACCGCCAGCCGAAGAAGATGACGCCGGCGATGCCCAAGATGACCCACGTGAGGTCGCCCATGGTAGCGCTGATGGCTTCCACGCGATCGCTGAAGAATTTGCCCAGCAGCACGTAGATCAGAACCCACAACGTCTCTCCGGCGATGTCCCAAGCCAGGAAGGTGGGATAGGAAAAGCGCGTGATGCCACAGGTGAGGTTGAGCACCGGGCCGAGCGGCGTCATCAGCCAGCGGGTCAGAAAAACGCTGAGGCTGCCCCAGCGCGCAACGGCAGTCTCGGCCTGCGCCATGCGCTGTGCGCCGCCCAGCCGGTCTGTCACACGAATGACAAGGCGCTCTCCGCTCCAACGTCCAATGGCATAACCAAGTTGATCGCCGACCACGGCCGCGAAGCTGACCAGGGCCACGACAGCAAGCAGGTTCAGGTCGCCCTGCGCCACAAAGGAGCCAACCACGATCAGCAGCAGCGTCACGGGGAGGGGCAGCCCCACGGCCGCCATGACCGTGACCACAAACAGGGCAGGCAGGCCGTAAGTAGAGAAGGCCAGCAGAAGGGTTTCCGATAGGCTCATGGCGTGGGTCGTGGCTGGCGCCCAAAGAGGCGCTGCAGCAGCGATGGAGGATGCAATGGTTCGGCAGGCTGCGCGGCAGAGGTGGGATTGGCGGCGCGGTAGCTCTTGATGGTCTCGTAGAGAAGATTGATGAGATCGCCAACGGGTCGTTTTTGCTCAGTCGCCACGGCGCTGAGTGGGCGGCGGTCGGGCCGATCCGGCAGACCGAGCGCTTCCAGCAAGACGGGAGGCGGAATGTGGTATGAGCGGGCGACGTAACCGACGCTCATCCAGGGCTGGATGGTTTCATCCACCAACGGCCGCGGCGCGTGACGAAGGGCGCGGGTGGTAAACACCAAGACGATCAGCAACGAGAGCAGGAGACCGAGCATAAGCAGAATTCGAGACCGCACACTCACGGCAGGTCCTCCTTCAGAATCCTGGTCAAGACAAAAGACCAGAAGTCCGTGTCACGGTCAACCAAAATTCGCGATAGATAGCAGCCAGATCGTCCAGCGAATAATGGGCATTGAGCCCGCTGGGGTTCGGCAAGACCCATATCTCGCTTGCGCCTATGGACTGCGGCTGACGCCCCTGAGCAGATTTGGGCTGGTCAAAAGCGGTGCGATAGGCGGTGATGCCCAGCACCGCTAACGCCCTGGGGCGAAATTGCTCCAGCAGGACGATCAAACGCTCGCCGCCGGCGCGCAATTCTGAGCGAGTCAACTCCGCGGCCGTCGCCGTAGCCCGCGCCGCCAGGTTGGTAATGCCGCAACCATAACGCACCAGAGTCTGATCTTCATCGGCAGACAACAGCCGCTCGGTGATTCCAGCGCGCTGAATGGCCGGCCAGAAGCGATTGCCTGGCCGCGCGAAGTGATGACCCGTGAAGGCGGAGTACAGCCCTGGGTTGATGCCGCAAAAGAGAACGGTCAACCCAGGCGTCAGGACATCGGGCACGGTTTTGCCGGCCGCGGCTTGCAACTCGGCCGGGGTTGGGCGTCGCCATGCTGATTGAGAAGAAGCCATGGCCGGGTTCCTCCGTACAAAAACTGGGCTGCGCGCCTTGTCGCGGCCTCGATCAGCCGAATTATATCATATCCAGACTCAAATCCCATAGGCGCGCGGCCGCGGCCGTATCGTAGGAGGCTTTGGTCGAAGCGGTGACCTTGCCATTCGAGAAATACTTGCCGGTTACACCCTCTACCGCCGGCGCCGAAGCCAGGTAGATGCTGGTCTGCGCGCCCTTCTCTGGCGTCAGCGCCACCAGCTTCTGCATGCTTTTCATAAGAACGCTCGCCAGGCTGCCGTTGTTGTGGCCGAACTTGGTCGCCACAAAGCCAGGATGGAGCGCATTGGCGGTGACGTTGGCGCCCTTGAGCCGCCGCGCCAGCTCGTACGTGAACATGACGTTGGCTAATTTTGAATGGGCATAGGGCTTCCATCCCTGGCCATAGCCTTGCTTGAACTCGACATCGTTCAGATTGAGGCTGCTGCCCTGGTGCGCATCGGAAGAAACGTTGACGATGCGGCTCGGTGCGCTGGCCTTGAGGATGTCGAGCAGTTCGTTGGTAAGCACGAAATAGTTGAGATGATTGAGCGCCCAGGTCATTTCGCGGCCTTCGGCAGTCTCCTGGCGTTTGGCAAAATAGCCGCCCGCGTTATTGACCAGCACATCCAGGCGGTCATATCGGCGCTTGAACTCGGCCGCCGCTTGACGCACCTGCCGCACCTGCGACAGATCGGCGACAAGGAACTCAATGGCTTGATTCCCAGTGGCCTGCTTTATTTCCTGCGTCACGGCCGCGGTCTTTTGCGCATTGCGTCCCACACCGACTACTGTCGCGCCCATGCGCGCCAGCGACATGGCCGTCACCTTGCCAATCCCATCCGTGGCCCCGGTCACCAGGCAGATTTTGTCTTTCACGCGTCCCTCTTTTTTCCTGATTGTTTTCTTGCCGCGCCCATCTGGCGCGTCGCTTGCTTCATTCGACGATAGCGCCGCGGTTCTCGTCACCGGCTGCGAGACTTCGGAAGTCTGGCTGATTTCGGAAGTCTAGCTCACTGTGACGCGGCGGCAGTTCGCCGGACAATAGCGCATGCGGCGGCGCGATGGGCCGCTGTAGGGAGAAGCGCGCAGGAATCAGAAGGAGGCGGAGCCATGCATGTGAGCGACATTTTGATGTACGGGCATCTGACCGTGCAGCACACCGTGGAGCAATTCCCGGCCGCTGAGGTGGAGACGACGGGCGCGTGCGGCTACTGGTCGGTCAAGGACCTGGTGGCGCATTTCAGCTCGTTCGAGTGGGCGCTGGTAGACCTTCTCAATCAGTTCGTTCACCCCGGCCATCCGACTCCCGTCTTGGACGCGTTCATCCAGCGCGATGATCAGTTCAACGATGAACAGGTGAACCAGCGCCAGGGCATGACCTTCGCCGAGGTTTACGCCGAGTATCAAACCGCACACGCGCAGGTGCGCGACCTGGCCGCGCAGCTTCCGGCTGATCTCTGGCGTCAGGCCGGCGCGCTGCCCTGGTATGGCGCTGAGTACGACCTGGAGGATTTCATCGTCTACACCTACTACGGTCACAAGCGCGAGCACTGCGGCCAGATCGCGACCTTCAGCGATCGGTTCAAGGGACTATCAGGATAGCTACGAAGATATTACGATCGTGGGCGAGGCGGGTGCCACCCGGCGCTAACCAGCGACGCCGGGCATCATTGACCTGATCATTGTTGTAGATCGGGCGATGGCGCCTGATGCCCGCGCCAGCGCAATAAGGCGGCGGCATGGGCTTTGCGCAAAACGAAACGATCGGCCTCAGTGCGCAATCTCTCCAACTCAGCCCTAAGGTGGATGGGAGTATCACGACGGCGAAGGTGGCGGATGGGGCGGTGACAAGAGCGAAAATGTCTGATGATACGATTTTGCGCACCTATGCGCCAATACAGGCAAAGGCTCAGTATGGATCGGTTCCTTTTTTTACGACCATCTGTGATACAATCTCGATCATCTTCGCGCAACCATTTGCGCGGCTTCCAGTCGTGATAATCAACCAAAACGAGGGAAGCGCCGGCTATGGCAACCCCCTTGTCTATGACGTGCGAACAGATGGATTCTGAGTATCGAAGGGGGGTGCCTGTGCCACATTGGGATGGGTCAACTGGATAGCGATCGGCAACTAACATAAATGATCATCGTCCGCCTAATCGGTCATGGCATCAAAGCGGCTACGAGGCTAGCGTTCATGTGGCTTGGCCATCACAGAGGTAGGTGTAATTTCGTCACGGGTTGACACAGCGATCACATTGTCATGACGTGGATAGCGCTGATTTGAGGCAATTCTGTACCGCGTCCCAGTCACGCGGTGACAAGTGACCCACAACAATGATAGACGAGGCAGGCATAGTTGCCAAGAAGGAGCGAAATGCCGATGGTTGACGGAGACCGGCTGTAGCCCAATCACGCAACAGGTAATCACTCGGCATCGTGGCGCTTGCTACCTGGGTTGTCAAAACACCGAGAATGACATCAGGGCGCGTCTTATGGTAGAGATCGGTAGACACTACCACGGTCGGGCGGCGCTTGGTACCGGTTGCGCCTGGGAACTCGACAGTCACGACATCGCCAGGTCTTACCATGCGTCATCCGGCCCTGCCCATTCTGATTGCCGGGCGTACATAAGACTGGCTGTGGATAAATCGGTCATGTCCTGGTCCGTCCACACGTCGCTCACATCCAAAGAGGGTGTGCCAGCATAACGCTCCTGGAGAAAGGCGACGAAGTCCCAGACCTCGCTAATTTTTTCCGGTGGTAATGTGAGCAGGGCTTGCATGATTTGCCGGAGTCGATGCCCTGGCGTTGGTTGTGTGGTTAGAGTTTGCATCAGTCACCTCGGACGAACCCGGTTCGAAATGTTGTTCGCAGGACAAGTATAGCATTACCGATAGATAGTTGCAAGGAGAGTTATTTGTGGATCGGGCGCGGGAACCTGATGCCCGCGCCAGCGCAATAAGGCGGCGGCATGGGCCTTGCGCAAGACAAAACGATCAGCTTCAGTACGCAACCTCTCGATCTCAGCCCGCTCACTCGCGGCTATCGTTCCATTGCCGTTCTTGTCCAACAGCTCGTGGTAACGTAACCAGCTTTGGTTGAGTTGGGTGCTGCGCGTAAGGCGCCACAGGTAGTCATCATCGAGCCGATCCAGTGCCGCCAGGTCGGCCTGAAAAAGGGCCGGCGCATCTTCCCAACTGGGAGGACTGCCCACTTGGAGCGCACGCACCAACACCTCGTCGAGCGGTACGTGCATCGCCAGGGATGCTTGTTTGAGCCGCTCATAGAGGTTCTCCGGTAGATTGACCGTAATGCTTTGCAGGGCCATAGATAACTCCCCTTATAGACCCGGAATGACTAGGCCGCCGATTGTCAAACGAATGACAAATGTAATGACATTCGTAGTTTCGGGCTCAACATCCTCGATAGGCGATCATCGCACCACCCACGCCGAAGGAATACGCACCCGCCGGGGTGCATCCGGCTTCACCCACTCGATATAGCAGGGCATCGGCCCTAGTCGCTCGAGCACCAATTCCAGCACTTGCAGTTTGTCATCCCCTACGGCGACACCTTGACCCTTTTGACACCCTAGAACATTTGTGCTACAATGAGCGCCACGGAGGACACGATCATGTATTTTTCTAATTTTATCCCTTTGGCTTCCCTGGCGCTGCTTCTGAGCGGCCTTCTGCTTGTGTTGACCTCCCCTGGCCGCGCGTGGCTGGGCCGTCTTTTCCTGCGCATGACGCTCGGATTGCTGCGTGTCAGCCAGGGACTGATGGGCAGTCACCCCATTGCCACGCGGCGCCTGCACAGCGCCAGCAGCGAAGTGGCCTGGGCGCTGCAAGCGCTGCCCTCGCGTCCTACCCGTCATCGCCGCAGCCAGGCTCCCCGCCTCGGCTAGAGTCAAGGCGTAAAATCAGCCCAAGCAAAGAAATAGGTTTTTTGACAGATTCTAAGAAAAAACGTCGCCGACCAGACTGCCTGGTCGGCGACGTTTTCATGATGATCGAGAGCGCAGGGGAATCATAGGACTCATCCCATCGAATGTAAGCCGATTTTGTTGCCTTCGCTGTCTAGGAAAAAACCCATGAAGCCGTTCTCGCCGATGCTCGTCTTGGGCGTCAACACCTGACCGCCGGCCGCTTCCACCTTGCCCAGCACGTTGTTCAAATCATCGCCGCCGTTTAGATACAGCAGCGCGCCGTTGGCGCTTGGCACATAGCCCTCGCCATAGAGCAGTGCGCCGCCGACGCCATCTTGATAGGGCAGCATTGCCATCAAGTAACCGGGCATGGACGGGTCGGCCGTGAGCTCCGCGCTCAAGATCGCGCTGTAAAATGCAACCGCCCGCGGCATGTCGGTCACGGGAATCTCGAACCAGTTGATTGCGTTTGCCATTGGTACCTCCAACTGAAGTAAACAGGGGCGCTGCGCCGATCATCAAGTCTGACCAGGGATTGTATCTCGCAAAGGCCTGGAACAGACATGAGATGGGCTTACATCATGGGCGGGACTTGCAAATGATAGCACATTTGTTCTTATTTGCCAAAATTCGCACCCATGTCATGATGACAATCACGCCTACCTGTGCTAAAATTGAGTTATGAGCACCTCACCACTCTCCACCAGCGATATAGCGCCGTATGTCGCATACTGGCGGCGCAGTCAGCAGCAGCAGGGTGCCTATCATGCACGCCTGGCGCAACAAGCGCGTACGGCAGCCACATACATGGCAGCCCATTTACGTCAGCATTATGGTGTGAAGCGCATCATTTTGTTTGGCTCTCTTGTGCGCGGCGACTTCGCGGCCGGATCAGATATTGACCTGGCCGTGGAAGGGCTGCTCAAGGCCGACTTCTTCCGTGCGCTCGGTGAACTGAATGCCATGACGCATTTCTGGGTAGACCTCAAACCGCTAGAGGATCTTGAGCCTCGCTTTCGCGAACGCGTCTTGTCTACGGGTGAGGAAATCTGATGAAGCAAAAAAGTGCGGGCGAATTACGTGAGCTGGCTGCTGATCTTGAGAGTGAACTTGCCAAGCTGCAACGCT
>UETR01000042.1_pt1 | contig 27520 bp, 12 predicted proteins | sample 1817881 | NCBI WGS metagenome assembly UETR01 (sample SAMEA4730918, study PRJEB27012) | Candidatus Amarolinea aalborgensis | place: Denmark | collected 2014-01-09
ATCTACACCCAGATCGTGGGTATCGGCGGTACACAAATCCTCAACGTCACTGGAACGGGACGCTATGTCAGGATGTACGGTACTGCCCGGCAAACCTCAGGCTGGGGCTATGCTCTGTGGGAATTCGAAGTTTACGACCACATGGTGGCGACCTCATCACCCACGCCTACACCTTTGCCTGTCATCACACCACCAGCCGGTCAGTGGACTGAAGTGGGGGCTGGTTCTGCCAGCAACGGGGGGATCAGCAACAACAGCGGGGTTTCTCGTTTGCCGAGCCTGGCTCTCAGCTCGGGCGGCGCCCCCTATGTCGCCTGGCAAGATCAGACGGCCGGCAACTGGGAAGTCTACGGCCGTTGGTTTGATGGCGAGACCTGGCAGGAAATCGGCGCCGGGGCAGCCAGCGGCGGCGGCATCAGCAACAACAGCGGTGGATCAGGCGAGCGTCCGCCGAGCCTGGCCCTGGACGCCTCGAACACGCCCTACGTGGCTTGGGACGACACAACAGCTGGCAATTTCGAGGTATACGGACGGCAGTTTGACGGGACCGGTTGGGTCGAAATGGGCGCTGGGTCAGCCACTGGCGGCGGGATCAGCAACCATCCCGCGCGCTCCTGGGCGCCCAGCCTGGCGGTCAGCCATGCCGGCGTTCCTCACGTGGCCTGGACCGATGATCGCTCCGGCATAGACCTTATTTACGAGAAGGCCTTCGACAGCGGCACTGGAACGTGGACCGGGGGCGTAGCCTCCGGTTGCGGCGGCAACGGGATGTTGGCCTTCGATCCATGGGACACGCTCTACCTGGTGAGCCGTGATTGCTGGAATAGTATCTGGCTGGTCCAGTTTGACGGCGATCATTGGACGGCCCTGGGCGGCGCTGCGAATGGAAGCCCACCAGGCTCAACTGCCGGTGAACAGGCAGTAGCCATTGACTCTGCAGGTACGCCCTACATCGCCTGGGTCCAGCAAGACAACGGCAACTGGGAAGTCTACGTCAAACGGCTTGCTCCAACCGGCTGGGCCGAAGTGGGCGTCGGCTCGGCCACCGGCGGCGGCATCAGTAACAGCGGCGCCTCCTCGCGCAAGCCGAGCCTGGCCATCGATCCCGCAGGTTACCCCTTCCTGGCCTGGGAAGACGGCGACCGCATCTACGTCAAACGGTTCGACGGTATAAACTGGGTCGAAGTCAGCCCCGGATCGGCCAGCAGCGATGGACTTGGCCTCGGCAATGCGCCCAGCCTGGGCATAAATACGCTTGGGCAGCCCTACGTGGCATGGGGCAGTCCAACCGGTGAAATTTTCGTCAAGCGTTGGATTGCCACAGGGAGCGCCACCGCCACACCAACCGTGATGCCGGCGGCCACGGTGACGCCAACCGCAACGCCTGCCCCCGCCCTGCTCATCTACAGCGATCACTGGCAAGTGCGCTACCGCGACAGCGCCCCCGGCGGCACGGCCTGGCAGCAGACGGACTACGACGACAGCGATTGGGGCTATCCGGCAAAAGGCAACGGCGTTGCGTTGCCCGAGTCTATCTGGTCGCCTACCAATTTCGTGCCCGCTCCGCCACAGATCTGGTACGGCCGCCAATCCTTTGTGTTGACTTCCCTACCGAGCACGGCGCAGTTTGACACGGTGTCCGCCAACGACGACGTGATCATCTGGTTGAATGGAACACAGGTTTACTACGACTGGAACAATTGGTCGAATGGGGCAAACAACATCTCGGTCAACCCCGATTTGCTGCAATTGGGTACAAACGTGTTGGCTTTACAGGCGCGCAACGCCATCGGCAACAACGGATGGAACGACGTCGGCCTGCAATATGCACTCCGCCTGATCAACGGCGCCGGCGCGACGGTGACTCCTGCGCCAACGCAGACCCCCTACCTGTCGCCGACGCCAACCGCTACCGCAACCGCCGTAGCCACACCGACGCCAACCGCTACCGCAACCGCCGTAGCCACGCCGACAAACACCCCCACCGCGACGAATACTCCTACGGCCACGCCGACAAACACCCCCACCGCGACGAATACTCCTACGGCCACGCTGACAAACACCCCCACCGTAACACCCACAGGCACGCCAACCGTTCTGTCTACGGCGACGCCTAGCGCAACGCCGACACCCAACCAGGTTACGATCTCTGCAAGGCGCGTGACGAATCTCAATGCTCGGAGCTTCACCGTCTCTTGGGTCACGAACCTGCCTGTCACGGGTCAGGTGCGCTTTGGCACAGACTCCGCCAACCTGAACCGATTGGCAAACGACGCGCGTGGCGCCGCGACCGTTGACGATATACATTATGTGGTTTTATCAGGCCTCACCCCGGACACCACCTACCTATTCGATCTGCTCTCTGGTGACTCCGTCAATGACAACGGGGGCATCCACTATACCGTAACCACCGGCCCGGAGCTTGCGCCGCCGGCCTCCGACACGGTCTTCGGACAGGTTTTCAAACAGGACGGCACAACCTTCGCCGGGGGCGCCATCGTGTACGTGAGCGTGCGCGACAATGACGCCCAGGGCGCGGTTGGCCAGTCAAGCTGGCTGTCTGGCCTGGTGTCGGAGAGCGACGGTTACTGGTTCCTGAATCTGGCCGAAGCGCGCACCCTCGACGGCGCGGCCTACTTCACCTATTCTGCGTCTGGGGATCGCACGGTGATTGAGGTCGAGGGCGCCGCCGACTGCGAGGCCGACCTGATCGTAGACACCGCCGACGATAGCCCTGTGGCGAACCTCAGACTATCGTGTCTCCAACAGGCGACCCTCACGTTTAGCCCGGGCTGGAACCTGCTGGCGTTGCCGCTCAATCCGGTCAGCGCTTACACGGCTCAGTCGTTGTTGGACGCCATCAATGGCCAAGGCGGCAGTTGCAGTGAAATTGACCGCTGGTACAACGGGGGTTGGTCGGCGCATATCAACGGCTTGCCCTTCAACAACTTCACGGTCGAGCCTGGCAAGGCTTACTTTCTCAAGTGCGCCGCGACCAGTCAATGGACACTGGTAGGTCATGCGTCCGTGACCGGCGTTCTGGTGCCGCTGCAACCTGGATGGATTCTGATGGGAGTCCCCTATCCTGCGTCTGGCTACTACGCTCAGTCATTGCTGGACGCCATCGCAGCCCAGGGCGGCTTGTGCGGTGAGATTGACCGCTGGTATAACGGTGGATGGTCAGCCCACATCAACGGTCTGCCGTTCAACAACTTCGCCATTGGACCAGTCTCAGGTTACTTCGTCAAATGCAGCCGGTCCAGCACCTTCGTGCCTGGCCCCGTTGCCGTGATCAATGCGTTGCCAGATCAGTCCCCGCCGGCCAAGATAGCGCCTCTGTCCCCGGCGCCAAATCCCAAGATCGGCAAGGTGCTCGCAACCAACCGCCGCGATGTGGCGCTGACGATCACGTGGCGCACCGACCAACCCAGCGACGGCTGGGTGGAATACGGCGCCACGCCCAAGCTAGGCCGGATTGCCTATGACGACCGCGGCGAGAAGGTAGTCTCTGCGGTGCATCAAGCGACACTGACAGGGCTCTCGCCCGAAACGACCATGTACTACCGCCTGCACTCCGCTAACAGCATTGCCGACAATGGCGGCAAGCCTTACGAGACGGCCACCCTGGCCAGCATCGCACCTGGTGCGCCGGTCACGGTCTACGGACAGGTGACTGCGCCGGATGGCGCGTCGGCGGTGGGGGCCGTGGTGTTCGGCTGGCTGATAAACGCCCCAGACAACCGATCAGAGCCGCTGTCGGCGCTGGTTGACGGCTGGGGCTACTGGGTGCTCAGCCTGCCGGAGGTCGCCTGCGAACAAGCCAAGCTGCACTTGGAGATCGTCGAGCCTAGCGGCAAGACCATCGAACTGGATCGCCCGGCTTGTCAGTGACCATGAGGCAGCTGAACAAACTGCCCAACCTCACCTCCCTGCGTTTGCCCTGCGACGCCGGGAGGGTGGGAAGCAACCAGCATCCGACAGGATGACATAGACAAGCGTCACCGGCCTCCCATGATATAATAGAGGCAGTACAGGTATGACAGAAGCGCCCGCCAGCATCGAGGAGATTCAACGTGAGTCAGATGAATCGCCGGTCCATCAAAAGAGGCCTGGCTGTCAGCAGCGGTTTGCTCCTGGCGCTGATTGCGCTCGTCGCCAGCGCCGCCTCGCCGCAAACGGCCATCATGGGCATCACCGTCGGCAGCGTCAACGACGCCAGCTTCAAGGTGTGGTGGGTGACGGATACCGTCACCGATGGACGCATACGGTGGGGCGCCACGCCGGCCCTGGGCCACATCGCCGAGGATGTACGCGGGAGCAGCACACAGACCGACGTGCATTTCGTGACTGTGTCCGGCCTCAGCCCTACGACGACCTACTACTTCGACGTCGAGTCCGGCGGTGCAGTCGTCAACAACGGGGGTGCACACTCCACCCTGACCACGGGGCCGATTCTGGGGATCCCCGGCCCCGAAGCGGCGTACGGGCGGATCATGCTCAGCAACGGTACGGCCGGGAAGGTAGGCGCCGCGCTGCTGGTCAGCCTGCAGGATGCGGATGGTCAGGGCAGCCCGGGAACCTCCGCGCCCATGGCCGCGCTCAGCGAAGGCGACGGCTGGTGGTTCGTTGACCTGGGTGGTGCGCGCACGGTGAACCTCAATGGCTCGTTCGAGCACTCGCTCAGCGGCGACCGGCTGGTGCTTTTCGCTGAGGGCGGCGCCGATGGCCAGGATTACCTCAACGCGGGGCCTGGCATTTCCGTACCGCTGCCGAACCTGGTCCTGCAAGCCTGTCCGTGGGACCTGGACTCAGACAACCAGGTTGCGGCCAGCGACCTGACCGTGGCGGCCAGGGCGTGGGACAAGACCAGCGGTCAGGCTGGCTACAACGCGCTGGCCGATTTCGATAGCAGTGGACGCGTGGGAACCAACGACATCATGGTTATCGCTGCGCACTGGAACCAGACCTGTCCATGATCTTTCGACGTCAGCGGGTACGCTACCGCGCCGTCGCCCTGTTCGAAAAAGAGGTGTGTGATGAAACCGCAGAATTCCCTTTACCGACTCTTGACCGCCCTGTTCATCCTGGCGTTGGTGATGCCTGGGGTGCAGGCAGCACCTGTGCCCGTTACCGCGGCAGGCCCAAGCGCGCACCGTTGGCAGCAGCCGACCGGCCCAGACTCCGGCCTCTATCGCACCCAGGTCACCTTACGCAATCCCAACGACAGAAAGCGGCTGGATGCGGAAGCAATTGTCGTACTCAGCGAGACGCCAGACGCAGCCCTGGTCCTGGCTGACGACCAGCAACTTGAGACCCTGGCGCGACTGAGACTACAGCCAGCCGACACAGGCGAAGTTGGCGGGCTTTTACGCGTCCAGGGGCCAGAGAAGGCCTGGCTCGCGGCCAGCCTGGCGCCGTTGGTGGCACAAGGCATGGCGTTGCAGGTCCTGGTGACCGGCAAAACCGCTTCGACGGAGGCCGTTGCCGGCGCGCGTGCGGCCCTGCGCACAACCCTGCAGGCGCTGACATCTGAGCAGCGCGCCGGCCTGGCTGCTGCGTCCAGCGACGATGAAGACGGCGACGGGCTGACCAATACGCAGGAAGCCTGGTGGTGCACCGATTCGTTGAACCCCGACACTGACAACGATGGCCGGAGCGATGGAACCGAGATCCAGGCACTCAAGGACTGGATGGGGAACTGGCGCGCGGGTCCGCCCGGCGAGACCCCCTGGCCGAGCTGGCCGTTCAACTCAACCACATGTCCTGACAAAGATCACGATTCGATCCCTAACCTGGCCGAGCGCTGGGAGTTGGGTCTGGATATGGACATGGAAAGTACGGATCGCGATCGATACGACGACGGTCAGGAGGTCTTTGGAACGACCTATTGCCCGGGGAGCGGCAACGCCTGTGGCTACGGACAACTTCCATCTGCGAACCATGACGGCATTCTGCTGTTTCCTCACATGCCCTCTTGGGTGAAAGCGCCTGGAAATCACCCACTCGTTGCTGCTCTGCCGCGCCTTGCCTTCTCCATTGTGCCGGCTGCGAATGGTTCCGAGTTCACCCTCCAGACGGCCACGGTTGTTACGACCGATCAGCGCCACGAACAAGGTGAAACCAGGTCATACAGTACCACGAAGACGGACGGCACGAGTACAAGTGACTCTGAGACGGAGACCTGGGAGAACTGGCAGGAATACTCCAAGACGACGGAAGCCACAGGCCGCGCTCCGGATGACACAATCATCAACTCGACCGAGCAACGCCTGCAAGTGACCAATGTCCACATGAAGAGCGTCACCAACAATTCGACTAATGTCAAGATCAAGAATACCTTCAATCAGGGCGGGGGTTCCGGCCTTGGCAGCGAACTCAGCGCTCCAGTCACAGGTTTCATCGTGGACGAAGCGTGTGCAGAGCTTGGTTGCCGCAAGTATGTTGGCTCAGGAATCCGTGCTGGTGTGCGAACCTTTGCACAAGTAGTCCAAGGCACATTGTTGGGCACATCAGACGCCATCCAAAACGAATTTCGGGCCAACAATTGTGATCCGACAAGCTTCAACCTGGGTCAAATCTTGTGCCGTGTGAAATCAGCAGGAACGCTGTGGAAGAAGAACTATGATCAGGGACTTGCGGCTGCCACAGCAGCTGAACAAGAGGCACGAGGGGTTCTTGGCGGAAACTATCTCCAGACAGGACCGTCAACACTCGATATTAGTCGTGTCTTTCCCATCACTTTCCCCGAGCCTCGTTTCATTCCTACTGAGACAAATACGACTGGTTCATCAACGGGCGGCGCTCGGACGACTACCCAAACTACTTACCAGGAGCATTCCGTAACCGAGGGATCGACGCACCAGTTTGGACAGTCGTGGGGAACAGCGACTGCCGAGAATAGTGTGCATGCGGCTGACCTCTGGTTTGCCTACAAGATCAGTAACATCGGCAACGACTACGCCCGCGTCATCTGTAATCTTGCCATCAACATCTACATTGGAGATCCCGATCGGCCTGCTGCCACCTACTTCCCAGGGAACGATTTGGGCGGCAACGGCTGCTTCAGCAACTTTCAGCCCGGAGAGTCCCACACCTATTCCTTTCCCAGTCAGAGTAGGATTGCGCTTACATTGGATCAGATGGCCGCCATTGATCAGGGCGAGGCAGTCCGGTTTGTCATCGAAGACTATTCTCTGGGGCAAGATGACTACTATGCTGACGACGCCGTGGGAGACAATGTACAGGTCGCAATTGAAGATGGCATCGCCGACGGCGACGAGGATATCGACAACTATCTGATCCCTACCTGGGACGACGAAACAGTGCTCGATATCCTGGCCCGTTACTTTCCCCACACCACCGACGCCAACGGTATGATGGTCGCCATCTGGACACCCGAATACCGTCCTGACACTCCCGGTTGGTGTGACGAGCCGCAGGTGGTCGGCACGGGTAGCCAACGCACCCTATGGTGTAAACACGCCCTCTCTACCGCTGATTGGTGGAACGTCTATACAAACGGCATGGGCGATGGCAGCGAGGGCTTCCAGGACACGCCAGCCTCCCCCGGCTCGGCGGCCTTGTTCCGCTTCAACCAGGACAGCGACTTGGACGGCTACAGCGACCGCTCCGAGGAACGCTTGGGCACCGATCCCAGCGACCCTGCCGACATCCCCCAGCCGGAGTTGCTGGCTGGCGTCCACAGCACCCGCACCGGCAACCACGTCGTTTCAACGCTCTCTCTTCTCAACACCGGCCTCTACGACGCCTACGGCGTCGAGGCAGTGATGATTGCGCCCAATAACACCATCACGGTGACCAACAACACTGTCGGCGGTTCGGGCCGCGTGCGCGCCCAGAATCAAGTGATCGTCGGCAGCCGCATTCTGCCGCAAAGCCCGCTGCCCCAGGCCTGGCAGGGATCGAGCCATGCCAAGCCCGCCATCGGAGGTTATTACGCCGGCACAGTGGACCGTACTTACACCTTTACCGTCCAGTGTTCTAACCCTGGCGGGTGCAGCGTCGGCAACGCCACCTGGACCCTGGCCTGGAATGACGGCGCAGGCGCCGCCGGCAGCCTCAACTTTGGCGCAGGCTATGCCTCACCCACTCTCCTGAGCGTAGGCGCATTGGGTGTCAAGTTGGGGTTACTCACGGGCACGGTTGCTAACGGGGAGAGCTTCACCGTTCAAGCTAACACCCCGCGCGACACGTTCCAGTACGATATCCTGCAGGAGCCGTACACGCCACCCGTCGTGTTGGTCTCGTACAACGATCCCCAGGGAAATCACCGTCTGGTCGTCCCGCCGGCCGCCATGGCTTTGAGCACACCATCGGCGGACTTGCTACCTTTCAGCGGCCAGATGTTGCCCGACCCTGGCGTGGAGATTGTCACCACTGGCGCATTCGCTGCCGGCGCCAACACAACGAATCTACAGGTTGTCAACCCCACCGAGACGACCTTGACCGACGCGCACTTGTTCCTGGAGTTCGTCAACATCAGCGGCACGGTCGCCAGCGAGGTGGCAACCACCGTTTCATCCCTGCCGCCCGGTCCGAGCGTGGTGCCGGTGGCGTGGGATACGGCAAACTTCGACCCGCCGTACGAGCTGAACGAGGACTACATCGTCACCGCCTTTTGGACCGACTACGCCGGCAACATCCTTGACACCGGCGCGCGGCCGCTTTCCAGCTTCCAGGCCGACCCCAAACCGACGTTTGCCATGGCAACCGCCGACGAGACGTGGGACTTCGGTACAGCCCAGCAGGGCACAGTCATGAGGCGCAGTTTCACTGTAGCCAACACTGGCCTGCGTGACCTGCTGACCTACGTCAGCGCGCCAGCCGGCCTGAGCCTGTCGCAGCTCGGCAGCCGGCATGTGGCGCCAGGCGATACGACAACCTATGAAATCACCCTAAACACCGCTGATCTGGCGGTCGGTCCTTTCGACGGCTCGATTACCATCCGCACCAGCGACCCGGCCAACCCAACGCGCACCGTGCACATGTTCGGTACGGTCACCGCCGCACCAGCAGATACTCCGGTTGGCGCCGTGCAGCGGCCACTAGACTGGCCGGCAACTGTCTCCGGAACCCAGGGCCAGTGGGTGGAGTTCACGCACACGTTGGGACTGGAACCGCAGACGCTGCATCCTGTCAAGGTGTACAGCCAGGACTATACCTCGCTGAAGGGGGTCGGCAAGTACGCGACGGCGTTCGGCAGTAGTGGTACGGCTTCCTATGATATGTTCGGCGATGGCCGCGATGGGGTTATGCCTTCCAGTGGCAACCTGGACAACAACAACGGAGTCGGTGTCGGTATTGTCAACAGCGGGAGCGCCGGGACCTATTCCGTCAATGTAACTGATGCCTATGCGGGCTCGCGCATTAATCCTGGCGATGCCGTGCTTATTCACCAAACGCAGGGGACTGGCGCCGGTTGTTGGGAGTTGAACAAGGCCGTCTCGGATTACACTGGTGGAACAGCGGCCATTCAGTTGGCAAAACCATTGCAGTGCAACTACGCCAGCGGCGGCAACAACCATGCGCAGATCCAACGCGTGCCGCAGTACACGGACTGCTCGGTCAGCGGGACAGTAACGCCTTTGTCGGGATGGAATGGGTTGTGGGGTGGCATCTTGGCAGTAATGTGCCAAGGCACCATGAATTTGATGGGTAGCATTAGTGCTTCGGGCATGGGATTCCGAGGTGGTATGCGTGGACTCATGTCTAGTGATGAGACAATGGGAAATGGAGCAGATGGTGAAGGTTTCCCAAGAGCTTCAGCACGAATAGCCAATAATCGGCAGCCCAACGGGAACGGTGGGGGCCCTGGCGACTTCTGGCCGAGTGGTCTTCCTTGGAGTTGTGGTGATGGCGGAGCTGGAGGAGCAGGTGGTGGAAATGGAACCAACGGCGAAAATGGCGGCGACATTCCAAATTATGGGGGTGGAGGCATTGGCGGTGGAACAGCTGGTACCCTGGAACTCACGAACATGGCATTGGGTGGAGGTGGCGGTGGCGGCGCCAGTGGTGGGCGCAACGGTTGTGGTTCCGATGGCTTTGATGGTGCAAATGGTGGCGGTGCGATCGTCCTGTTGGCACGCCAGTTCAACATCCAAGGAACAGTTGTGTCGAGCGGTAATCAGGGTTCAGGATCGTCGAGTGGCAACGCATGGGATGAGGCCGCCGGAGGCTCCGGTTCTGGAGGAAGCATTCTACTCAGGAGCGAATCAATCGCTATGGGGACGAACCGAATCAACGCCCTCGGTGGGCCAAGAGTGGTTAAGAGCAATGGCGCACCCAACTACGGTGGTGCCGGCGGCGTCGGCCGCATTCGCATTGAATACTGTGAATCCATGTCTGGTTCTACGAACCCGCCGGCGAGCAACCAAAAGCTCGACTGTTACATCGCCGAGCAAATCGAATCCGCGCCCTACACCGCCACCCGTCTCAACCTACCCGAAACCGGCACCCACATCTACCAGGTGCAGTACGGCCGCAAGCTCAACTACACCGGCGCGGCCAGCCAGGTCACTTCGCTGCGCGTGCCGGCTGGCGCCTTCACCTCGGTCACGCTGCAGGCTCTGGTCAGCGACCTGTCCAGCAATGCCTCGTTTGCCCTCGACGTGGGCAACACCGGCAGCGATTCCTGGAACGGCACGGTGAGCAACGGCAGTGAGAATACCAGCCCCAACCTGGCGGCCTTCTTCAATGCTTATTGGGCCAGTCATGGCGCGCCTATTACGGGCTACATTGATGTGCCCATCCGCGTTTACCTCGATCGTGCCGGCCAGGTGCTCTTGACCAATCTGCAGGTTACGCCCACCGGCAGCAAGGTGCGCGCCATCCGCCTGCCCGTGCGGCCGCAAGGGTACAGCAGCGTCACGGCCAGCTTCACGGTGAGCGGCGGGTCTGGTCCGCTGGCGGTGGGCGTGGACGTGGGAGCAAACGGCTCGGTTGATTGGACGTACATCGGGTCACCGGCCTATCCGGCCAGCCTGACGACCGGCAACCTGGCAACGGTGGTAAACGCCTATCTCTCCGGTCGCAGCGGTGAGGTGGACGTGCCGATCCGCATTTACTTGGCGCCATTCGCCACCCTGAATCTGACTGGCTTCAGTGCCACGCCGGTCGGCCAAACCGATGCGCTCGTGGGCACTGGCGACCTGGCTTTCAGCGCAACGACCCCCATGGAGACCGACCCGGTCACGGTCACCGCGACGCTGCACAACCCCGGCACGCTCGATACGGGCGGATTGACCGCAGCCTTCTACGCAACCATGGCCGGCTGGGGCGAGACCTTGATCGGTTCGGCCTACGTTTCCAATGTGCCCGCCAGCGGCACGGCCACGGCCACTATCCCGTGGAACACGACCGGTTTCACGGGCACCGTGCCGGTGCGCATCGTGCTGGATCCCTTCAACCGCGTGGTCGAAAGCAACGAAACCAACAACGAGGCCACCGCCAGCCTGACCATCCTCACCCGCCCCGACCTGTTTGCGCAAAGCATCACCCTCTCCGACGACGAGCCGGTGGCGGGCGAGACCGTGCCGATCAGCCTGGCGCTGCGCAATCGCGGGCAGACGGCGGCCGCGGAGGCGACGGTGGCGATCTACGACGGCAACCCGGCAGGCGGCGGCGCGCTGATCTGCCAGCAGCCCGTGGCCCTGGGCGCAGGCGGGCAGACCACAGTGACCTGCCCATGGACGCCCGGCGCGCCTGGCGCGATGCGGCTGTTTGCCCTCGTTGATCGCGACGACGCGGTTCACGAGTACGACGAAGGCAATAACCAGTTGTGGCGCGATGTATACGTGGGCTTCGCCGGGCCGCTGCTGCTTGACAGCGGCAACGGGCCGGCCGATCCTGCCTACGATCCAGCGATGGGTTACGGCGTCGTTGACGAAGGCCAGCCCGATGTGATGGCAATCTGCGGCGCGGGCGCGGTGCCTGAGGAAACCCTGCGCCGCGATCCCGACGGCCGGGTGGTCTATCGTTTCGATCACCTGCTGCCCGGCCATTTCTATCACCTGGACACCACCCTCTACGAGTGCGACGGCGCACAGCGCCAGGAGAGCCTTCGCGTCGATGGCAACCTGATCGCCGGCCCCGCCAACCTGGGCGACGGCCAGCCTCATCACTTCTCGCTGCACCTGGATCCGGCCCTCTACGCCAACCGCACCATCAGCGTTAGCGTCGAGGCCCCCGGTATCAACGGCGCGATCGTCAACCAGGTCAATCTGCATGATGTGGACTACCGCTACGCCGACGCTGGCGCAGCTGGCGACTTGCCCTACTCGGCAGCGCGCGGCTATGGCTGGCTCGACGGCGTAGCCAACGTTTCCTGGGGCCGGCTGCCCTACCAGAGCGTGCGCGTCGACCAGACCGACAACACGGTGCGCTATCAATTCGACCATCTGCCGGCCGGCCGGCGCTACCAGGTCAACCTGACGCTCTACCAGGGCGACGCGACCAACGTCACCGAAGAGGTGCTGCTCGACGGCCTGTCTACAGGTGTGATCGTCAACCTCAGCGACCGCCAGCCGCACTACCTCGTGCTGGACGTGCCCGTGGAGCACTATCGGACCGACGGCAGCCTGGTGGTGTCGGTCCGGCGCACTAACGGCAACGGCGCCTTCGTCAACGAGATCAGCCTGGAGCAGAAGACGCTGCTGACCCTGCCGGCCATCACGGATGTACTGATCAGCAACGTTTCCAATACCAGTGCGACCCTCTCTTGGCTCACCGACAAGGCCGCCAGCGGCGAGGTGCACTTCGGCGCTTCGTCTAGCCTGGGCCGGATCGCTCACGACGACCGTGGGGTGGCCACCTCCAGCCGGACGCATCATGTGGCGCTGTCCAGCCTGGCGCCCTTGACGACGTACTTCTTCTACGTGACCTCGGCCGATGCCGTGGACGACAATAGCGGCGCCCTGTACCAGCTCACCACCGGCCCCACACTTTCCCCGCCGACACCCGACTTGATCTACGGTCAGGTTTTCTTGCCCGACGGCGTCACGCCGGCGGCCGGCGCGCTGGTTTACATCACCCTGCGCGATGCGAACGGCCAGGGCAGCCCGGGCGATGCCGCGCTGTTGTCCGACGTCATCCAGACCGGCGACGACGGCTACTGGAATGTCAACCTGGGCAATGCCCGCACCACCGACCTGACGCAATCCTTCCAATATAGCCCGGCCGGCGACCAGGTGCGCCTCGTCGCCACGGATGGCAGCGGCTGTGAGGCCGAGCAGGTGGTGGACACGGCGAACGACACCTCGGCGTTGCCCATGACCCTAACTTGCCCCACTCAGGTGACGCACAACCTGGCCATCGGTTGGAACCTGTTGGGCCTGAACGTGCTCGCCGATCCGATGCCGCTGGCCGAGGAGGCGTTGGACGACATCGAGGCGCAGGGCGGCAACGCTTCGGAAATAGACCGCTGGCTCAACGGCGGCTGGAATTCGCACATCCACAACCTGCCTTTCAACAACTACCCACTTGAGCTTGGTAAAGGCTACTTTGTCAAGAGCGCCGCTGTTTACGCCTGGCAGCGCAGCGGCCGGCCGCCGTCCAACCCCCTGCTGATGGCATTGACGCCGGGGTGGAACCTGATTGGGCTGCCCAGGCTGCCTGGGTCGCTGAATGCCGAGCAGCTCCTGGATGGCATCGAGGCTCAGGGCGGCAATTGCTCGGAGATTGATCGCTGGCTTAATGGCGGCTGGAACGGGCATATTCACAATCTGCCCTTCAACAACTTCACCCTGCGCACCGATGAGGGCTATTTCGCCAAGTGCAGCCAGGCCAGCACGTACATTCCGTCGCTCCTCGAGCAAGTGGACGCCGACGCATGGCCTGTGCCGGTGGCAATGGCGGCGCTGGAGCCGGTTGCCAACCCGATCATTGGCGATGTGCTGGTGACCAACCGCCGCGACGTGGCGCTCACGGTCACGTGGCGCACCGATCAGCCCAGCGACGGCTGGGTGGAGTACGGAACCACGCCTGATCTAGTCCAGGTGGCCTACGATGACCGGGGCGACAAAGCGATGTCGGCGGTACATTACGTGACGTTGGCCGAACTCCAGCCGGAGACAACAGTCTTCTTCCGAATCCATGCGGGCGATACGGTGTTGAACCAGGGGGGCAAGCCCTTCAAGACAACCACCCTGGCAACTATGGCGCCGGGCGAGCCTGTTACGATCTACGGGCAGGTGATACTAGCAGACAACGCCCCAGCAGCCGGCGCGCTGGTGATTGCCCGGCTGGTCGGCAGCGCCGACACTGAGTCAGAGCCAATGGCGACGGTGGTTGACGGCTGGGGTTACTGGACGCTCAGCGTGCCGGAGGTCGCCTGCGAACAAGCCAAGCTGCACCTGGAGATCGTCGAGCCTACCGGCAAGACCATCGAACTCGATCGGCCGGCTTGTCAGTGATAATGTGTATGGCTCAGCGGACTGGCAAAACCCAACCCGTCCATCGCAGCGTAGCGCAGGCTGGGATGCCCATATCGGCAGGCTGCCGATCAACAACTTCACGATCGCGCCGGACAAAGGCTACTTCGTCAAGTGCAGTCAGTCGAGCACTTTTGTGCCGGACTGATGCCTGGCGACGCATTCTCCCCCTGAGTGCAAGACACGTTTCTATTTCAAGTAGGAGGCACTGAACTATGTATTCGAACCTTTCATCTGCACACTGGAGCCGTTCTCTTTCGAGATTGATTCCAGTCCTGCTGCTGGTCACAGCCCTGCTGGCTACATCAGCATCAGCCGCGCCAGCCATACCCCCCGTCACCCTCGCAAACGTCAAGATCACGGACGTGCGCGAAGGCAACTTTGTTATCAGTTGGACTACCAATATGGCGGTCAATGGCCTGGCGAGATGCTACACCCCCGGCGGCGCCTTGGTGCAGCAGGCGTCTGACCCTGTGACCAGCACCACCACGCACTACGTGACCATCGCTGGTCTTAATCCCATCACCCAGTATCTGTGCGAGGCCGAGTCAGGTGGAATTGTCGCTGATAACGGGGGAGCGCGCTATGCGGTTACGACCGGTCCAGTGCTCACACCTCCAACACCTTCCAGCAATATCGTTTATGGTTTTGTGTACAAGCCCAACGGATCAACCGTGGCAGCTGATGTAATTGTCTATCTGCGGCTGGTCAATGCTGATGGACTTGGAAGTCCAGGTCAATCGCAGTGGGGATCCGCTCGCACAGAGGCGAATGGCGCCTGGTCTTACAATCTGGATAATCTACGCACTGAAGCTCTCTCAGGCTATTTCCAGTACACCCCTGGTGCGGACAGTCTGGAGATCTGGGTTCAGGGAGGCATAGATGGAACTTGGGGAATAAACACCGAGGCGATCTTGCTGATCCCGGCCGTTCTGCCTGCTCAGTTGCCTGATGCGGTGCTGAATGGTGTGCCCCTTGCGGCGACATTGGATAGCTTCTTTGTCACCGCTCGAACAGAGGGCGTTCTCGTTGCCTGGGAAACAGTGAGTGAAGTTGGCAACCTGGGCTTCAACCTCTATCGAGCCTTAGACCCCGCTGGCGCTCAAAACCTACTTGCCTTCATACCCTCCCAGGCTCCTGGCAGCAGCCAGGGGTTTGCCTACGCGTGGCTTGACACGAACGTTGTTGACGGCCAGACTTACTTCTACTGGCTGGAGACTCTCGATGCGGGGGGCGCGAACACGCAGTATGGGCCGGTGAGCATTACCTACCAGGCGCCGACGGCCGTGGAGACGACATCACTCACAGCCCAGCCCATGGATGGTTCGGCCCTCACACCGTGGCTGCTAGCCGTGCTGGCGCTGTTGGGTGGGGCGGCGTATGGCTTGCGTCGCCGGTCCCACCGATCGGTTACCAGGTAACTTGCGCACAGGCCTTCGTTGAAGGCAGCTTAGGTAGGGGCGACTCTGTGTTTGTGTCATCTTACACGGAGTCGCCTGGCTTTGCTTAGTTTCGATACCGTTGGCGCAGTAGCCGGCATAGGCGAGTCGCCAACGGTATTCATATCCAACTCAGCCACTGTGGCTTCGAATTGCATCTCAACGGTCGAGTCGTAAAGACGGGCATGATGCTGTGACATTTGCAAAGAGGATTGGCCTAACAGTTTTCGTGCGGCATCCAATGATACACTCTGATGAGGCAGTCTTGCAGCAAGACACGCCGCCAACATACTTCGCTGCTGATTCAGGCCAGGCTCATTCCAGGAGGGTTCGATGGCATCCTACACATTGGAGCAGGTTTTCGAGGGCCGCCGGGCATTAATCACCGCGCCGGCTACGGCTACAGTCGGCGATGCGCTGAAGTTGATGTTCAGTAACCGCGTGGGCCAACTGCCCGTGGTGACAGCCGACGGCCGCGTGCAGGGCATCATCTCGCAGCAGAGCATCCTCGGCATGTACTTTCACACCGAGGGCCGTGTGGACCTCATGCGCCTTCCCGTGGTTCATTGTCAGGACCCAGCCACCACACTGACGGTGCAGGACGATCTGCTCAAGGCGGCTGACCTCCTGCGCGCACGTGGGGTCTATGCCGTCATCGCCACGGCCGACGACAAACCGGTGGGGATCCTTACCGGCAAGGACATGACCTACTTCTTTCGCTCGTTGTTCGAAGGCACGATGATGGTGGAGCAGATCGAGGTGACGCTGCGCCAGTGCGTGGACGCGGCCTATCCTGACGAGGCGGCGCGCACCCGCGCGCTGCTGGCTGCGTTTGGTCCCAGCCGGCAGAACAAGAGTATCCCCGCTCGCGGCCAAAGCTATCTGAATTTCTCTGACCTCCTGAACCTGATCCGCGACGAGGACAATTGGCCCGTGTTCGAGCCGATGCTCGGGCCCAAGACTATCTTCGAGCCGCTGCTGACTCGTGTGCGCACCGTGCGCGACGAACTGTCGCATTTTCAAGGCCGGCCTGATCCGCTGGAGATGGAGACGCTGCGCCGCGCCGTCTTGTGGCTGACAAATCGGCGCCTCTTACCGTCTGAATCGGCCAAAAAGGCGCAGCCCCCGCTGCTGCCCGATGTCAAACTGCATCCCTTGAGCGAAATTCTAGCCCAGCACAGGCGGCCGCTCTGTATCGAGGCGGGAGCGACCATCGGCGCTGCCTTGCATTTGATGACCGAGAATCGTTTTGGGCAGCTGCCGGTGGTGGATTCTGCCGGCGAACTGATAGGAATGATCTCGCAGCAGTCGCTCCTCAGCCTGTACTTTTTCACCGGGGGCGCGGCGCCGCTGCTTGATCTACCCATCCATCACGCCTTGGAGCCGGCGGCCGTGCTGACGGAAGGGGATGACCTGTTCACCGCGGTTGATCTGCTGACTGCTCCTGGCACGGGCGCGGCCGTGGTCGTCAGGCGCTCCGAGGAGCCATCTGCGGCAAAAACGCCTGGTCAGCCGGTGGGCATCATGACCGGCAAGGACATGACCCATTTTTTTCGCGCGCTCTTTGAAGGCATCATCCTGATTGAACGTATGGAGATCGCGCTGCGAGACTATACCAGCCGGGCTTTTCCCGATGAGGAATCTCTCAATGCCGCGGCGATGGCGGTCTTTGGCCCTGGGCCGAACAAGCCCCATTTGCCCGCGCGCAATCCGTTCCGGCTGACGTTGGGCGACCGTATTCTGCTCATGGTCCATGACGCCAACTGGCCGCGCTTCGAGCCGGTGTTGGGGCCGCGCAGCGTCTTTATGCCTCTCGCACAGTTGGTGCGCCAGGCGCGCAACGAATTGATGCACTTCAGGGGGCAGCTCGGCACCTTGGAGCATGACGGCCTGGTGCGCGCGTACACCTGGCTGATGCAGCGGCCGCCGTGGCCCGACGACGCGGCGCCCGCGACGCCCGCGGCCGCGCCGGCAGCAGGCGCGCTGCCGCTTGGCGAGCAGGCAGAAACGGGCGAGTCTGCCGAGAACAGTTGAGATCGGCCAGCCGGCCCGCGTCACCCATGACTGCATGATTTGGCGACGCCCGCGCTCGATGTTATGATGGCGCGGACAGCCATCGCCCTATGGGCTGTCAGAAGGGAAAACTAAGCCGAAGATGAGCGATGACGACCGCCATCTCTTGAGCCGCCGCCGCTTCCTGATCGGAAGCGCGGCCCTGGCCGGATTGGCGCTGCTCGAATCGTGCCGTCCGCGCGGCGCGCCGCCCCCTACGGCTACCCCAACCAAGACACCCCGCCCAGGAACCGCATCACCCAGGACTGCCACGCCGACGCCGCCAGCGTCGCCCACGGCCACGGGTACACCCGCGCCCACGGCCACCGCGCCCCCCGAACCGCCGACGGCGACGCCGACGCCGCCTCCCACGCCGTTTCCACCAGGCCCGCCATCCAAGCTAGGTCTCTTTGTCACGCGCAATGAGCCGGAGGTCTTTCGGCTGATGGAGACCGGCAATGTGGCGATCATCAAGACCCTGGAGCACGATGTCAATTTCGTCAGCGATCTGAAGAAGCTGTCGCCCAACACCTTGATCATCGGCCGGCCGACATTCCTGGGGCAGGCAGATCTGGACACCATGGATCCAGCCGCCGCCGCCCAACAGTTCGTGGAACGCCTGCTGCCCCTGGCTGCCGATGAGCGCCGCCGCGCCGCGTACACAGCCTGGGAATCTTACAACGAGCCGGTGCCCAATAACCCCGAGCAGATGAAGCGCCTGGCCGATTTCGAGGCGGAGCGCACCCGGCTGCTGGCCGCGCAGGGCATTCGTTCCGTCGTTGGCAATTTTGGCACGGGGCAGCCCCCACTCGAACTGTGGCCCGATTTTCGCCCGGCGCTGGAAGCTGTGAAGACCCACAACGGCTACCTGGGGTTGCACGAATACTCCGCGCCCGACATTTGGTTTGGCACGGGCAAGAATCAGCGCCAACCAACGGCTGATCGCGCGGATGAGGGTTGGCTGACGCTGCGCTATCGCAAGGTCTATCGGAATTACCTGGAACCGGCCGGTCTGGCTGTTCCGCTGCTCATCACCGAATGCGGCGTGGATGGCCTGGTGCAGAATCGGCCTGGCCCGAATGGTCGCGGCTGGCGCGACTTCGTGACCTACTGGGGCCTCGAGCTGGGCATGGGTTTCGACGGCGCTGGCAACTACATCGAGCAGTTGGCCTGGTACGATGAGGAGCTGCGCCTGGATGAATACGTCAAAGGCGCGGCGATCTATGCCCTGGCGACGTCAGGTGGTTGGGAATCGTACGAACTCCTGGGAGACGCTGCGCAGATTCTAAACCAGTATTTGTCGGTGCATCCGCTGCGCGGCTGATCGGCAGTTCCGGCCATGAACCGTCAAGACGCCAAGATTGCACATTTTCATGTGATCTTGGCGTCCTTCGCGTCTTGGCGGTTGGTTTTTGGCCGTGAAATGGCAAACCGTCGGGACGCCAAGAAGCCAAGCCCCATGTGCACTTGGCGTCCTTCGCGTCTTGGCGGTTGATTCCTGGCAGTGGACTAGCTGATGCGTCTAGGAACCTGTCGTAGGCAGCGCCTGCACCGAGCGCACTTCGAGGAACGGCCAGCCCTGTTCCACCTTGAGCCGACCAAAGACCTGTACGTCGCTGCCGGCCTGCAGGTCTTGCGTCAGGTCGGCGCTGGCGTTGCGCACCCAGACCGAAGCGCCGCTGTCGTCGCGCAGCACCCACTGCCCCAGCCGCGGCGCGTCCGCGGGCAGGTCGCCCGGCGCGCTCGTCAGGTAGACGCCGGTCATGACAACCTCGCGCCCGGCAAAGGCCGCGGGGGCCGCTCGTACATCGGCCAACGCCGGCGCGTCGTAGTAAGGGATGTTCAACAGCACGCCGACGACGCGCCACGTCTCATCCGCGCGACGGTGCAGGTAAAGGTGCAGACTGTCTGCGGCCCCGGCTCCAGACTGTCGTCGCACCACGACGGTTGTTTCACCTGGCGGCTGCCAATCCGGCGGGTTGACGGGCAGATGCTGCGCGTCCACGCGTGCCTGCGTCCCGCTCAGCGCCTTGAGCAGGGTAGCCAGGGCTTCGGCCGTGGTATGCGGTCCGTAATCGCACGGCTGCCCATACGTGCAGGAGACCCATCCCTCGCCGGTCAGCCAGTGCGCCAGCCCGGGGCCATCCCCCTGTGCGATGGCGCGGCTGAGGCTGGCGAGCACCGCGTCGAAATCAGTTTCGTCGGTGAGGAGGGCGCCGGGTGGGGGAGCGGTGCGCCAGCCGGCCACGTGCAGCGGCGAGGAGGCCGTGCTGCCAAGCGCAGTGGACAGGCTGATTGTGGCGCTGACCTGGTCAGACGGCCGCAGAAAGACCATCTGCCGATCAGCGCCGGCGCTGGCCCCAGGATCCCACAACACCCAGGCATCCAGGGCATTAGGGATGGCAGGCGACCATGTCAACGGCTGGCTGCCAGCGCCGGGCAGCGGGGTAAGGGTAGATGGCTTACCCGTGGCAAATGACAGCAAGCGGACATCGGTCACCTGGGCCGCGCGCTTAGCAGCGGCCAGGGTGTAGATGACATAATCCTCGTCGGGGGCCAACACGTAACTCTGGATGGGCAGGGTGGCCGACAGAGCCACGGATTGGCGCCCGCTGGTCAGGTCCTGACGCACCAGGATGGAGGCGCCTTGCGGACTATCGGCCAGGTAATAGGCCGAACGGCCGCGAGGGCCAAGCTGAGGCGCATGCAGCCGCCAACCAGGTCCACCTTCGTACAGATAGGGCTGCGTCGTAATCGGCTGGCCCGGCGTGAGCTTCTGAATCTGGCCGCTGCTGTCCTCTTGCGCGTTAGCGCTGAGGAGGACGTAGACTGAATCGCTGGCCGCGCCCCAGCCAAGCAAGCGTGGGTAGCCCTGGTCATAACCAAAGCTGTTCGTGGGGAGGCCAGCCTGCAAGCGCACCATCGTTACCTGGTAGGTGCGATTGGGGCGTTGGACAACCACGGCCAGGGCCAGGCTGTCGGGCGCCCAGGCGATACTGGTAATCTGCCCGCTCACCGCGTCCATGGACAGCAGATTCAAGGCTGCATCACCGTTGAGCGGCAGCAGCCAGAGGCCATCTTGACCAAAAGCCAGCCAATGCCCATCTGGGCTGAGCGCGGGCGCGCCGGCTAACGTTTTGGCCCACTGTTTGAGCAGCCGCGGCGGTTGACCATCGGTGCGCGCGGTGTAGAGAGCGCTGCCTTGATTGCCATCCAGGCTGTAGACCAACCACGGCCAGGTGGGGGCGTCTGGCGCGCCAGGTGTGAGCACAATCACGGGGGTGGCAGAAATCGGCGCGGCAGGCGTGTCTGCAATCGGGGCCGGCGGTGTGCCGGTCGCGGCTGTCTGCTGGGTGCTGACAGGCGTCACGGTCCCGGCCGTCACAGCCATCCGCTGCTGCAGGCGAATCACGCCGATGAAGGCTACCACCATCAGCGCAACGCCAGCCACAAAGGCCAGTTCACTGCTCAGACGGCGGCGCCTGGGGCTGACCTGGCGGCGCCGCGCCAACTCCTGGCGCAGGCTGGCTGCCAGACGCGGCGATGGCGCGCGCGACGGCAGCGTGCGCAGCAGCAGGGAATCTTGTGCTTGATACGCGGTCAGAGCCAGGCGGCACTCAGGGCAGGTGAGCATGTGCGCATCCACGCGGGTACGCTGTGCGCTGTCCAATTCACGGTAGTGCGCCACGAGCAGCCGAATCTCGCGATGTTCAGCGTTGGTCATGGCTTCTTCTCCTCGGCGCCCACATAAACCTGGCGGAAGCGTTCACGCGCCCGGAATAGTCGGGTCTTGACGGCCCCCCGCGAACAGCCCATGACCTCGGCGATTTCCTCTGTCGAAAAATTGTCATAGATGTAGAGCACCAGGCACGTGCGTTGATCAGGCGGGAGCTGGGCCAACGCCGCGCGTACAGCCAGAACGTCCGCAGCGGCATGCTCAGGGCTGTCAGTGGGCGGCCCAGCATCATCTTCGAAGAAAGGCAGCCACTGGATCAGGCGTTTGCGACGCAGGGCGTCATAGCAGGTGTTCGTGGCGATACGATACAGCCAGGCGCGGTAGTTGGAATCGGCCGGTAAGCGCGCGAGCGCGCGGTAGGCTTTGACGAAGGTTTCTTGCGTCAGGTCTTCGGCTTGCTCCCATTGGCCCACCAGCCGCAGCACGTAGCTAAACAGCGGGCGGTTGTACTGGGCGTATAACCGCTCGAATAGTTCTTCCAGGGCGCGCAGATCGGCCGGGGTTGACTGTGCCTGGCTCAACATTGCCACCTCAAAGTAGGCCATGCCGGTGGACTCGCTCCTGCTTACGATTGCATCTCTGCTCCCTGTTGCAACGAGCGAGCCGACAAGCTGGTTACAGATGTCGCTTCACGCGCGACTGACCTGAAAATAACCCGATGGCTCACACCAAGACACAAAGACACAAAAAAGCTCTTGACTCCTTGGTGGCTTCGTGTGAGGACTGACTGACGTGAAAAATAGCCCTGTAACGCAATCCGCTGAATTGCGGCGCCATTGCCCCCACGGAGGCAAGCCGGCGGCTTGCGTTACATTGTCACTCCCGGATGTACGTGTTCAGCGCATGGGCGACCGACTTGGACGCGACCATCTCAGGGGCGACCGACTTGGACGCGACCATCTCAGGGGCGACCGACTTGGACCTGCACACTACATTCACCGAAGTTGCCGGTGAGATCAACGGTGCGCAGGTAAAGGGTGTACGCGCCTGCACGCAAACCGGACACATTCCAGGCGCCAAGAACGCCGTTCGCAACAGGCTGCTGAGAGGAAAAAATGAAGGTCGGGTCGCCGGCGGCGCCGCTGGGCTTGAATTCCAATTTGTAGTAGTCAAAACGATCGGCGTTGGCGCTGCCCACAATCTGCACACTGCCGCTGACCTCTTCGTTGACGCCTGGGCGCAGCAGGCGCGCGCGGGCATCTAGGCAGCGCGGCGCGACAATCGGCGGCGCGGTGGGGGCGAGAGGCGCAGTCGGCGTTGGCTGGGGCGTCGGTTTCGTGGTCGGAACGGGCGACGGCGTGGGTGTGGCCGTGGCTGGCTCCGGCGTCGGCGTAATCGTTGGCAGGCTCAACGCCGTCGGCGTGGGCGACACCACGTTTTCTACCAACGGCTGCACAGCCGCGGCCACATTGTTGCTGATGAAATAGACAGCGCCCATGACCAGGAGCAGGAAGAAGGCGACGTTGAGCGCGTTGTAGGTCTTGTTCAACGCCGCTTCGCGTTCCAGGCTGAAAGCGGCCTGGCGTCTTTCCTGGCGCGCTTGCAAGGCTACGCGAAAATACCAAAGCGCGATGATTCCGCACGCGGCGTACACCCAGGGTGCATAGTCGCTGATCAGTTTGACAACGATAGCCATTGCCGCTTACTCAGGTTCCCACCGGCTCACCCGGCGCGGGCAGGGCTGAGAGAATCTCCTGTAAGAGGGCCGTCAACCGCGGCACCACGAGCTTGCCAGTTTCCAGCACTTCTTGGTGTGTCGTTTCGGCCTCACTCTCGATGTTGTCAATCGCGACATTGCTAATGGTGGAGATGCCCAACACACGCAGGCCGCCATGCCGTGCGACCACGGCTTCGGGCACAGTGGACATCCCCACGGCGTCCGCGCCGATCACGCGCAGGAAGCGGATATCGGCCGGCGTCTCGAAGCTCGGTCCGGCCAGGCACATGTACACCCCTTGCTGCAGTGGAATCTGCAGGCGCGCAGCCGTTTTGACGGCCAGGTCGCGCAGTTGTGGGTCATACACGCGGGTCATGCTGGGGAACCGCGGCCCGAAGGTTGGGTCATTGGGGCCGCGCAGCGGATTTTGCCCGGCCATGCCGATCAAGTTGATATGATCGCTGATGAGCATCAGTTCGCCGGCGTGAAAGGCCGGATTGATGCCGCCGGCCGCGTTGGTAAGAATGACCGTGTGAATGCCCAACCGCTGCATCACGCGCATCGGCAGCGTCACCTGCTGCATCGAGTAACCTTCATAAAAATGGACGCGACCCTGCATGACCAGCACATCTTGCCCTTGCAGCCGGCCGATGACCAGCGCGCCGTCGTGTCCTTCTACGGTGCTGACTGGAAAATGGGGGATGCGGCTGAAAGGAATCCGATCCGCATCGGTCACGGCATCGGCCAGCCCACTCAAACCCGATCCCAGCACCAGGCCTACCTGCGGCTGATGCCGGGTCTGACTGCGCACATAGGCAACGGCCTGGGCGATGTCCTCAGAAGTAAAGAATTCCGCGTTCATTGGTTTTCATCCATCCTGTCCGCCGCCTGGCGAGCCGCCAGGTCGGCATAGATGAGGGTCGTGGCGCGACTGGCATGGCCCAGCGCATGCTGCACTTCCTGCACGTCGGCCTCACCGCTGGCTAAGCGGTGCATGGCAGATGAATGGCGCAGGATGTGAGGTGTTACGTCCACTTTGATGCCCAACTGATCGGCGTAGGATTTGACAATGAGCCACAAGCCCTGGCGTGTCAGGCGCTGGCCGCGATGATTGATGAACAGCGCTTCTTCGCGTTCGATTTTGCTTGCCAGGCGTTGGCGCCCATTCGCCAGATAGTCGGCCAGTGCACTGACCGCCCGTTCGTTGAGGCGCACGGCGCGAGGGTGCCTGTTGTCATGTTCACAGGCCACCGCGCTGTCGTTCAGATTGACATCCGCCACATTCAGCGCGGCGATTTCGCTGACGCGCATGCCGGTTGCATATAACAATTCCAATAGCGCGCGATCGCGCAGCGCCTTGGGATGCGATGCCTGAGCCGGCGCGGCCAGTAGGCGATCAATGACGGCCTGATCCATGATCTGCGGCGGTACTTTTTTGACGTGGGGCGAGTCAATGAGCACGCTGGGGTCGCTGCTGATCACCTGGACATCCATCAGATAATGGAAAAATGATTTCACGGCCGCAATTTTGCGGGCAACGCTGGCGACCGCATATTCGCGCTGTTTGAGGTCAAGCACATAATCAATCAAGTCATCGGTGCTGATATCGCGCCAGGTGGAGGGGACGCCTTCGCGGCGACGGTCTCGAACATAGGCGTAGAATTGGCTCAAATCGTTATGATAAGCGGCGACGGTGTTTGCGCGATTTTCCTTGTTGGCAAGGAATCGGTCAATTTGTTCTTGCATGTCGGCTTCCTTTTCTTCCCCTTCGTTACACTTGCCTGGCAATCATGAAAACGGTGTTGAGGCCCACGCGTGTGGCCCAAACACCGTCAGGAGTGAGAAGCGGCTTATTGCCACAACCAAAGGCACTGCCAGGCGGTATTCTACCCCATAACTTGCCATAAACCAAAAATCGAAGCGTGAGGTGGGGCGTCTCTCGCCCTCACACAAGCAGCATCGCATCGCCAAAGGAAAAGAACCGGTACCCCTCGCGCACTGCAGCCGCGTAGGCCCGATCAATCAACGGCTTGCCGGCAAAGGCGCTGACGAGCATGAGCAGGGTGGATCGCGGCAGGTGAAAATTCGTGATCAATGCATCCACGGCATAGAAGTCTGCGCCGGGCGTCAAAAAGAGGCTGGTCCAGCCGCTGAATGGGCGCAAATCGCCGATGGCGTTGGATTGGCGGCTGGCCGCTTCAAGTACGCGTACAGCCGTGGTGCCGACCGCCACACAGCGGCCGCCAGCGCGACGGCTGGCGTTGATGGCGTCGGCGGCTGGTGCGGTCAGTTCGGCCCATTCGCTGTGCATCTGGTGGTCCGCAATCTGTTCCACCTGCAGTGGCCTGAAGGTGTCCAGCCCGATGTGCAAGGTGACAAAGGCAAAGCGGACGCCCTGCGCCTGCAGGCGTTCGATCAGGGCCGGGGTGAAATGAAGGCCGGCCGTCGGCGCAGCCGCCGAGCCGTGCACGCGGGCATAGACCGTTTGGTACCGTTCACGATCGGCCAACGGCGTATGAATGTAAGGCGGCAGGGGCACGTCACCCAGGCGTTCCAATTCTGGCAGAGGCGGGCGATCGAACTCGATGAGGCGGCTGCCCGCGGGCAGCACGTCTACAATCTTGGCGCGCAAGAGGGGAGCGGCGACCGCAGCCAGTTCGATCACGACGCCGGGGCGCAAACGATGGCCGCGCACCAACGCTTCCCAACGCACCTCGTTGACCTGGTTGAGCAACAGCAGTTCCACCTGTCCGCCGCTCTCTTTGCGCCCATGCAGTCGGACGGGCAGGACGCGACTGTCGTTCGCGACCAGGATATCGCCCGCATGCAGATACTCGCCGATATCGGCGAAGGTGCGGTGTTCGAGTTGGCCGGAGTCGCGGTGAACGACGAGGAGGCGTGAGGCATCCCGCGGCTCAATCGGCGTTTGCGCGATGCGCTCGGCGGGCAGATGGTAATCGAAATCCGAGGTTTTCACGACGTTGTCACACGGCCGCCTACTCAGCCTCGGCTGGCAGGTTGTTGACGAAGAGGGAAGCCTGGCTAGTCGTCAGCGTCGCCGGCGGCGTGAGCCCCAGGTGCTGATAGGCGCGCACGGTGACGGTGCGCCCGCGCGGCGTGCGCTCCAAGAAACCGAGCTGCAGCAAGTAGGGTTCCACGACATCCATGATGGTGTCCGATTCCTCGGAAATGGAAGCGCCAATCGTTTCCAGACCAACGGGGCCGCCGCCGAATTTTTCGATGATGGAACGCAGGACCTGGCGATCAAGATCATCGAGGCCGAGGTCGTCAATGTCGAGCAGGCGCAGCGCCGCGTCGGTCACGGCCGCGTCAATGGAGCCATCCGCGCGCACTTGCGCATAGTCACGCACGCGGCGCAGGAGGCGCAGCGCAATGCGTGGAGTGCCGCGGGCACGCAGGGCAATCTCCTTCGCGCCATCGGTTGAAATCGGCACTTTGAGCAGCGCCGCGGCGCGGGTGACGATGCTCTCAAGGGCTTCTTTCGTGTAGAAATCGAAGCGGTAGACGGCGCCAAAACGCGCGCGTAGGGGTGAGGTCATCAAGGCCAGACGGGTGGTGGCGCCGATCACACTGAAGCGGGGCAGCTTGAGGCGGATGGAACGCGCGCTGGGGCCTTTGCCGATGACGATGTCGAGCGCAAAGTCTTCCATCGCGGGATAGAGAATTTCTTCGACCGCGCGACCCAGGCGATGAATCTCATCAATGAAGAGCACATCGCCGCCGCTGAGATTGGTGAGGATGGCGGCCAGATCGCCGGCGCGCTCGATGACTGGCCCCGCCGTGACCTTGAGGTTGGCGCCCATTTCGTTAGCGATGACGGCGGCCAGCGTGGTCTTGCCCAGGCCAGGCGGCCCGTAGAGCAGGATGTGATCGAGAGTCTCCTTGCGATGCTTGGCGGCCTCGATGAGAATGCGCAGATTGTCTCGCAGCTTGTCCTGCCCAATCATCTCGGTCAGGGTGCGCGGTCGCAGAGCCGCGTCGAGTGCTATCTCTTCTGGGCGTTTAGAGGCTGAAATAGTGCGATCGCTCATGCCTGAATGCTCATCTCTGGGTGGCGCCGGGCGCCTGTTGGTTGGCGGTTGTCCGAACTATTGTTCGCTCGGATTATACCAAAAGCCGGGAGGAACCCCAAGTTGCTCGCGGCCGCCGTGGCCGCGCCGCGGTTCGA
>UETR01000043.1_pt1 | contig 26592 bp, 19 predicted proteins | sample 1817881 | NCBI WGS metagenome assembly UETR01 (sample SAMEA4730918, study PRJEB27012) | Candidatus Amarolinea aalborgensis | place: Denmark | collected 2014-01-09
CGCGGCGCCGATCGTCACGGCGTAAAAAAGGAGGCCCATGGCCGTGGCGGTGGCGGCGGCCACGCCAACCTGCGTAAACAAGGCCACATAGCTCAACTCGCGCACACCCAGGCCGCCGAAGGAGGGCAGAACGAGCGAGATGGAAATCAACGGCACAAAGAGCAGGTAATAGGTCCAGGGAATTACCACCCCCACCGCCAGCCCCAGAAACAGGTTGATCACGATGAGCAGGGTATTGAACAGGAGTGAAACGCCAAACGAAGCGAGCAGCGGGCGCAGGCCGTAGGTGGGGATGGCGTCGAGCAGCCATTGACCGGCCTTGAACCGTGCGACAAACGGAATGCGACGCTGGAAAGCCAGCGCCCATGACCGTCGGGCCATCAGCAGCACCACCAGCGCGCAGCCGCCGAAGAGCGCCCACAGCAGCCAGCGGACAGTTGGGTTGACGGCGCCAGGCGCGAGGGTCAGCGCGACGACTCCCGGCAGCATCAGCATCGCGATGCCGCTGAAACGGTCGAGGAGGACAGAACCGAGCACCACGCCTGGCCGCGCCGAGCCGCGGCCCAGGGCCACAGTCTTGACCACATCGCCGCCAAAGCCGGTGGGCAAAATGGTGTTGAAGAGGCTGCCGATGAAATACCAGCGCGCCAACACGCCGAGCGGCGCGCTGACGCCGCCGGCCCGCAGCAAGATCTGCCAGCGGTATGCGCGCACCACCACGCCTAGTTGAAACAAGAGCAGGGCCAGGGCAAACCAGCCTATCTTGATGTGGGCAAGGACAGCGGTGATCTCACGCCAATGGATGACGCGCAGCAAAAGGGCCATCAAGCCAACGCTGATCGCTACTTTGAGCAGACCGCTCGCCAGTCTGCGCATGCGTCCTGCGCGCGCAGCGTCATTCGTCATGGCTGCTTTTGCGCAATGCACAGCAGAGATTGGCCCAGCGGGATATCCCACATGCGGCGCAGCCAACGTTCGCCGGCGATGAAGGCTGGGGCCAGCAGGTTGAACAGCTTCAACTGGTCGTGGGGCAACAGGTCACGCTTGAGCACGCGGCTGTTGAGCCACCAACCAGGAATGCCGGCGATGTTGAGATAGCCCAGGCGAATGATCTGGAGGCCCGTTGCCGTCACCAACTTGCGCAGTTGATCCCGGTCATAGCGGCGAAAGTGTCCCAGGGCCGTATCCAGTGTACCGGCCATGTAGCTGCCGGCCGGCACAAAGAGCAACAAACGCCCGCCTGGCTCCAGCAGTTCGGCCATGTGATGCAGCGCCACCTGGTGCTCCTCGATATGCTCCAGGACGTTCAGGCACATGACGGTGTCAAGGCGATGCGGTTTGAGTTCGGCTACGGTAGCTCGCGTGGTGATGTCCCCCTCGTAGATATGCACGTTGGGCCGATGAGCAAACTCGGCGCGTACAAAGCGCACCGAGCTTGGCAGGCGATCCAGGCCGACGACCTCGTCCAAGCCCAAAAAGTAGCTCGTCATGTTGCCAATGCCGCAGCCTACTTCGAGTAGGCGGCGGCCTGCGTGCGGCGCAATTTCTTCATAGATCCAGCGATTGTAGCGATCAACGCTGGCCATGCGGCGCAGCGTTTCGCGGCCAATCGGATCATCCATCTCCACGAGCAGTTGATTGTCCAGGGCGGTCTCCACGGCATCCTCTCTTCAGTCAAAACAGCTGCGTTATGATTACTCGACGAATCGGTACTTGATCAAGGCCCACAAGGCCGGCAAACCATCGCGCCAGGCGCTGATCTTCTTGCCTTCGTCCACATCGCGGCCGGCGTAGGAGATGGGCACTTCGAAGACGCGATAGCCCCGTTTGAGGATCTTGGCTGTAATTTCCGGCTCAAAATCGAAACGGTTGGCGCGCAGATGGATACCCCGAAAGACGTCGGTGCGAAACATCTTGTAACAGGTTTCCATATCGCTCAGGATCGTGTTGTAGAGCAGATTGGTGACAAGGGTCAAGAACTTGTTGCCCACCATGTGTAAGAAGTTGAACACCCGGTGTGAGCCCATGAAGCGGGATCCGTAGACCACATCGGCTTTTCCTTCCAGAATAGGCTGGATCAGCACCGCGTACTCACGTGGATCATACTCCAAGTCGGCATCCTGAATCACCGTCAGGTCGCCGGTGACGTAGCGCAGGCCGGTGCGAATGGCCGCGCCCTTACCCTGGTTGGCATCGTGAAAGATGATCTGCATCTTCGGTAGCTGCCTGGCTTGCATGGCCCGCAGAATGTCCCGCGTCCCATCGCTGGAGCCATCATCCACCAGGACTATTTCCTTTTCGATGCCATCCAGCGGCGCGGCCTGCACGCGGCGCACGATTTCCTCGATGGTTCCCCGTTCATTGTACACCGGGATGATGACCGATAATTGATGGGGTGTGGTGCTCACGGTGATTTTTGCCGTCTCCTCGTTATCTGTTTGAGGCTCCATCATAACACACGGGCGCCAGCTATTCCAAATGCAGCACATATTCAACCACAAGAAGCACATGCGAGGGTGCGTGAACACTAAAGAAGCCGTAGTTTGCGTTAAGGAACAACCACCTTCAAGCCCAGGGCAAAGATGCCGTTCTTGGGATCGCCCTTGAATGAGCCAATGAACAGGGTGTACTCCCCATCCGGCGCGGCAATCGTGGTGGTCAGCGCCGGCACCATCTCATTCTTCTGCGCCACGAGGCCGCGCCCGCCGCTGAAGGGATTGAACGCCTGGTTCCACCAATGGCCGTCGGGACCTTCGGTGGCCGCGTAGACGTCGCCGCTCGTGGTGGCCGCATCTTCGGCTTCGACCCGAATCTCCTGGCCGTTGGCGGCGACCAGGCGCGCATAGTCATAGACGCCATCATAGCCGGGCAAAGGCCCGACGTGCAGCACCAGCTTGCCGCCTGTCACCGTGACGGGGCCAGCGTTGATTTCCCACACCGTGCCGCTGGTGTCCCCTACGAAGGTCTGCGCCGGCTCGAACAGCGCGCCATCTGGATAGAAGGCGTGATAGCCCGTACTGACAGGGGGCGCGCCGATTTCCGGCGTGACAACCGGCGGCACCTGCGTGCCGCGCGTCGGTTCGCCGCTGCTCACCAGGTAGCTGGTGAACAACACCTGGCCGTTCGGAATGTGGTGGTCTTCCAAAACGCCGTCCGGCCAGCGTGCGCGCAGCGCGTCCAGGCGCGCGGGTTGGTCCGGATAGATAATCCAAACGAAAGGCGGGCCGGGACAGCTTTCGATCAAGCCATTGGGCGCGTCGCCGGGCAAGTCAATCAACGGCCGCGGCCAGGCCAGGAACGCGGTTTCACGCACTTGCAGCGCGTACTCGCCAGCAAAATCGCAGGCCGCAACCGTCGGCGGCAGATCGCGCAGGTAACGGCCGATGACGGTCTGCGGCCGCGCGGCGCTCTTGACCGTCTCGGCATACAGGCGCCAATCTTGCCAGCCGACGACGGTCAGGAAAATGACGGTCAGGCCGGCCAGGATCAGGTGGGCGGCCGGCCGCGGCGCGGCGTTCACCGCCGCGCCGCGTAGGCGCAGTCGGCTGAACACAGCCCACAGGCGATCGAGCGCCAGGCCGGCAAACCACGCGCCGGCAAACATCATGCCGACGAGACGCGGCCAGAACGGCGCGTCGCCGGTCAGGATGCTGCCGATGAAAAGGTTGAGGACATAGAAGATGAGCGCCAGGGCTGCGCCGGGGCTGCGCCAACGCCGCACGGCATAACCAAAGCCGAGGGCGATCAACGGCGAGACCGGCGAGCTGAACATCGGATGGTAATAGCCAAACTGCGTGCTGGTATCAACGCTGACATGGAACATCAACAGGGAGCGCCGCGTCTGCTCCAGGAAGACAGCCCACGGCGTGCTCACGCTGTATTTGCCCATCAGGTGATTCATGACCGCCGGATAGAAGAGAAAAACCGCGCGGCTGCGCTCGACAAAGGCTTCCTGGTTGCGCGCGAAGTAGATGAGGCTGGGACCGAGGCTGATGACCAGGCCCAGCGCCAGCAGTCCCAAGCCAGCCAGGTTGTCCTTGATCCAGGCGCGTCGGAAAAGAAGGGCGAAGAAGAGAAAGCCGGCGATGACGAAGATGATGACCCGACCAGAGTAGTACATCTGCAGGCCAAAGCCCAGGGTAATCCCGGCCAGGGCAAAGGAGATGTTGCGACGCGCGCGCAGGCCGTCCACGAGCAAGAAAAGCGCAAATAGGTTGAACGGCCAGGGATCCATGTACGCGGCGAGGCGCGAAAAGTGAATGAGGGGGCTGTTGATCACGGCGACCGCGACGCTTAACAGCGCCAGGCGGTGACTATCAAACAGACGCCACAAGAAGAGATAGAGGGCCAGCAGGCTGAGCAGGCCCGCGATCACGGCGGTCATATTCAGGCCAAAGAGATTGTTGCCAAACAGGGCCATGGACGCGGCCGTAGGCAGGTAGCCGATCATGGGAATGTTGGCCCAACCTTCCTGGAACAGGTGCGGTTGGTTGCCCAGGATGATTTCACGCGCCTGGATGCCATACGAGGCCATGTCGCCATGAAAATCGTACGGGATCGTCTCCAGGTGATTGACGCGCAGCCAAAAGGCCGCGCTCAGAATGACCGCCAGGATGAGCAGCCTGAGGCCGCCGGTCCAGGTCGGCCAGAGGCGGCGCAGCGCTTGCCCGCGGTCACTCGACGGTTCGACTGAGCTCGCCGAAGTCGGCGCTTGGCGGTTGCCGCTGGCGACACGCGCGGGCCAGGGCGCCTGCGAGGCCAGGAAAAGCAGCATACTCAGCAGCCACAGCGCCTGGATCAAGCGATCTTCGCCCTGCTGGGCAAAGCGCGCCAGGCCGAAGGCCGCGCAGCCGAGCGCGCTGAGCAAGAGCAGGCTGCGGACGATGCGCGGCCAGCGGCTGCCAGCGCTCTTCTGATGGCGGCTACTGGCATCGGGTCGCGTCCAGGCCGCGGGCGCCAACCAACCAAAGAGGGCCATCGCCAGCACGTAAAGCAGCGTGCCGATGCGCAGGCGATTCGGCTCGAACCAGGCCATCGAAAGGTTGCTGCCCAGGGTCGTGGACAGCAACTTCGCCAGGCCTGCACCATCGTAGAAGGCCTGCGCCAGGTATGCCAGGCCCAGCGCCAGCAAGATGCCAGCCAGGGCGCGCCACGAAAGCACAGGCATACGCGAGGGCGTTTCCCTGTCGGGCTGATCGTCCGACCGATCGGCGCCGGGCTGGTCAGCCGCACTGACGGCAGGCGCGTCGGGCTGGTCAGCGAGCTGGCTGGCGACGGGCATGGCCGGGGCCGGGGACATGGCAAAAGCCAACGGCGACGCGGCGAGCGACGCAGCGACCGCCGGTGTGCGGCGGCGCCAGGCGCGCAGGGCTTGCACCAGGCAGAGCGCCGCCAGACTGGCGGCTGCCAATCGGCCCGGCCAGGGATTGTCGCCGCCGAAGCCGCTGGGCGGCGCGGCGACGTACGGCTCGACAGAGCTCGCCGAAGCCCCTGGCGGCGTCACGAGGTAGGCGCTGAACGTTTGCCAGCCATGCTCCACCTGGTCATGCAGGACACCGCTGGGATACGCGGTCTGCAACACTGAGAGTAAGTCGCGCTGTTCATACGGCACGATAAAAGCCAACGGCCTGTCAGCCGGCGGCAGCGCCCCTTGGCGAATCTCCTCGAAGGTGATGTCGCGGCCGCTCACGGCGCGGTTGAGAAACTGAAATTCGCTATCCTGCCAGGAATAGGGGTCCTGAACGATGAGAACCTGGGTGTCGCCAGGGAGTTGGCTGACGAAACGGGCGATGCTGCTGCGCGGGCCGATGCTGTCGGCCGACCAGGCGGCGTAGGCCTGCCAGTTGCTGGCGCCCACCACGCCCAGCACGACCAACAGCAGTCCGACCAGGGCAAGACGACTATAGTAGCCTAATGGCTGCGCCAGGAGCGTCAAGAGATGGTCGCCCGCCTGCGCGGCCAAGATCACCACGACCGGCAAGACGATGCTGAGGTGAATCCAGTTGGGCGGGTCATTGGTCAGAACGCCGCCCAGAACCAGGCTGACGCCGAACCAACTCACCAGCAGGAAGAAGCGCGGCTGGCGCAGCCGCGCCAGCGCCAGACCGAGGCCCAAGGTCAGCAGCGCGGCAGCCAGCCAGTCAAGCATGGGGCCAGGGAATCCGAACTGCGGGCTGGTGTCGCTGAAGAGATGAAAGGTGAGCAGCGTGCGTTCGATTTGCTGCACCAGCAGGGCGGGCAGGGTGGCGACGCCGTACTTGGCGAGCAAATGTTCATAAACCACAGGGTTGACAATCGTGACTTCGGCGGCGCGGCCCATGAATGCGCCAAGATTGCGCCCGGTGAAAATAAGCATGGGGCCAAAAGCCAACAGAGCGCCGAGCAGCAGCGCTCCCCAGTGAGGCAGGTTGGCCGTGAGCTGACGGCGGTCGGTAAACAGATACCAGAGACAGAGCAGAATCAGAACCACGGGCGCCACACGCGCCGCGTAATAGACCAGCGGGCTGAGGCCCAGCATGATGCCGGCCACGGCGAACCAGATGCCATGTCGGGTGCGCAGGCCGCGCCACAGGCTGGCGAACAGCAAGGTGACGATGAGCAGCGCGGCGGTTGGAATCACGATGCGGCTGAGGTGGTTGTGGGTGTAACTGATGGTCAACAGCGCGGCCGCCAGCAAACCGACGCGGCGACCGGCCAGCTCGCGCCCCAGCCAGTAGACGGCGGGAACGGTGGCGGTCCCGACAAGCACCGAACCGAGCAGCAATCCGTACAGATTCTGTCCAAACAGGCGCATGCTCCACGCCGCCACCATGGTCATAAAATGAGGAAACTGAAAATAGCCAACGCCGATCCAGGTCGGTTGGCCGATCATTTTGCTGGCCTCACGGCCCAGCACGGTGATGTCGCCGTCAATGTTGCCGGGAATGGTGGTCAACTGCCAGGCGCGCAGGGCAAAGGCCGCGGCCGTCAAGATCGCCAACAAGGCCCATTCCCACCAGGCGTCCTGCGGCTGGGGAGCGGCCGGCTGCTCCCCTGAGCGGGTCGGCAGGTACGCAACCAGCAGCAGCAGCGGACCGGCCAGCCACAACGCACGCACGGCAACGCTCTCGCCGGCGCTGAGGTAGAGCGCCAGGCTGACCAGGTAGCTGAGCACAGCCAAGGCCAGGCACACCGTCGTCCGGTTGAACGTCAGCGAGACGCGCGGCCGCGCGGTCGGCTCTTCCTGCCTCTCGCGGCCGTCCTCCATGGGGGCGACCGCCGCGCAAAAGAGGAGCATCGCCAGGGCCAGCAGGCCGTAGGCCACAAGGTGGATCGTGTGGACGCTCCAGAGCGTGATCAGATTGGTCCCCGGCGGGGTCTGATTGAGCAGGGCTTGGGCAAGTAAAGCCAGCGCCAGGGCGCTGAACGCCCCGGCGCGACGGTTCCAAAATCGCAGTTGGATCATATAGCTTAAATGTGGGCCGGGACCTCGTTGCCCGCCTCACGGATGGCTTGGGCGGCGTTGACGCGCGTGAGGACGAACATGCCGGCGATGAAGAATACGATCAACGAGAGGATGGCGATGCGATAGCTGCCGGTGAATTGCAGGCTGAGTCCAAACAGCAGCGGCCCCAGCCAACTCGTGCCGCGTTCGCTGATCTCGTACAGGCTGAAGTATTCGGCCTCTTGGCCGCGGGGAATCATTTGTGAGAAAAGAGAGCGGCTGAGAGCCTGGCTGCCGCCAAGGACCACGGCAATGGCCGCGCCCACGGCAAAGAATCCGATCGTGTCGCCGGCCTTCAGCACGCCGTAAGTATAGATCACCACGCCTGTCCAGATGATCAGACTGCCAAAGATGGCGTTCTTCGTGCCCACATACTGGGAAATGCGACCGAAGATCGTCGCGCCGAAGAAGGCAATGAACTGCACCATCAAGATGACCGCGGTCAGGGTTGAAATGGAGAGCTTGAGTTCCTCCTGCCCAAACTGCGACGAGAGCGCAATCACGGTCTGGATGCCGTCGTTGTACAGCAGATAGGCAATCAAGAAAAGCAGCGTCTGCGGGAAGGTGGGGAGCTTGCTCAGGGTCGAACGGAGCTGCTTGAAGCCGATGGTGGCGTAACGTTCGCCCGCGGGCAACTGGCGTCGCGCCTCACGCGCCTTGAGCATTCTGATTGGAATCAGGGTGAAAATGGCCCACCACACGCCGGCCGACACCAGGCTGATACGTACGGCCATGGAAGTATCCAGGCCGAAAGATTCGGCGCGCGAGAACAAGACCAGGTTGAGCGCCAAGAGCAGGCCGCCGCCGAGGTAACCAATGGCAAAGCCCATGGCAGACACCGCATCGCGGCGATCCGCGCTGGCAATTTCGGGTAAGAAGGCGTTATAGAAGACGATCGAGGCGCCGAAGCTCAGGTTGCTGATGAGAAATAGAAGGCCGCCGAGTAGATAATTGCTCCCTTGCAGAAAATACATACACATCGTGGCAAAGGCGCCGATGTAGGCAAAAAGCGTGAGCATTTGCTTCTTCAGGTGTGAGTAGTCGGCAATGGCGCCAAGAACGGGCAGCAAAACAACCTGCAGCAACACAGAGAGCGACACCATGTAGGGGAAGAAGGAACCCGCGCCGACTTTGATGCCGAGTGGGTGGACAAAGCCGTTGGCGTCAGCGGCCGCTTTGGTGATCGCGGTCAGGTAAGGGCCAAGAAAAACGGTGACGACGGTGGTCGAAAAGGCCGAATTGGCCCAGTCGTAAAAATACCAGGCGCGAATCTCACGTTTGTCGTTCACGGGCAGCTCCTTCCAGAAGGCGTGGTGGATATGCACGCTGTTGTCGCATACCCTGGGCGATCCCGGCCGTGCCAGGCTTTGTAGAGACACGAATTGAGCGAACAGGATGTCCTATTTTACACGGGGACAGAAGATGGGTCAATTGTGCCTGAGCTTTGTTTGCCTCTTGGCGGCTCAGCCCTGACGGCCCTGGCGGTGATGACACGCTACGGCGCGCCAGGCTGCCACGCGGCCGCGGCGGCGCGCAAGTCAATCACATCGAGCACGCCATCGCAGTTCGAATCGTACACAGACGGCGTGCGCCCCAGCAGATGCGCAATCAGCATGATGTCCACGATGTCGACGCGACCGGAACGATTGACATCGGGGTGCGCGCCGGGGCAGATGGGAGGCGAAAGCTCGCTGGTGTTTCCTTGTCCGTCGGTCGCTGTCGCTACGATGGGCCACCAGAAGTTCGTTGGCTGAATCGGGTACATCAGCACGCTGACCGCGGATTGCGCGTTCGGCGCCGTGTAGGAGGTTGCGCCCAGGTAACTCAACGCCTGCCCGGAGGCCATGCTGTCCGCGCGGAAAAACTCGATCGTGATGGGGTAGGAGGCGTTGATGAGCGCGGAATCGACGCGATAGGTGATCGAGATGGGATTGAAGATGGCCGGCCCGCCAGGCCCCGCGTCGGGATAGACAGCGTCGAGAAGCTCTGGCGTGTTTTGCAGCCGGTTCGGCCCTTCATCCGGGTCGCCTGTGTCATTCGGCGTCAAGCCATCGCCGCCCAGGTCAATGGCTGGGCCAGGCCCATTCATCACGATGTTGCCTGACAGCCGGTTGTTGAGCGTCGTCGCGCCGCGTACGATAATGCCCTGGTAACTGTTGTAACGGACGATGTTTCCCGGCCACGACAGGAGCGCGCTGGCGGTGTCTCCCACCTGGTTGTCGTGCGCGCCCTCTTCGATGACGATGCCGTTCTGCTGATGGCTGCCGGGCAGCGGTTGTGTGGCGCTGGTCCCCGGCCCGATCAGATTGGCCAGGATGCGATTCTGGCTGGCCGCGCTGCCCTTGATGCGCACGCCGGCCAGGTCATTGCCGCTGATCTGGTTGGCCTGACCCAGGCGTCCAATCTCGTTGGCTTGGGCATCTTCGATCAGGACTCCAGCGGTCTGCGCGCCCCCCACAACAAGGCTCTGTCCGTCGGCGGCCGGCCCAATCGTGTTGTTCATCACCTGGGTTTGGCTTGCGCCGGCGCCGAGGTAGATGCCAGCCTGGCGGTTGCCGCTGATCAGGTTGCTGCTGGCAGTCTGCGCGTACCCGGCCTCCATCGGCGCGGCGAGGCCAATGCGGTTGCTGGCCGCGCCGCCGCCAATCCAGACGCCCACCTGCTGTTCTGCCGCATTCGGCAAGGCAGCGCCGGTCGCATCGAGACCAATGCTGTTGCCAATCACCGCATTGAAGCTGCTGCCTGTGCCGCTGATGACAACGCCCGCGCTGAGGTTGCCGCTGATCAGGTTGCGGTCGGCGGCCTGGCGGCCGCCAATCTGGTTGTTGGCGGCGCCGTTCTCGACCGCAACTCCCACGAGCTGATGGAAAGAGCCGCTGGCGCCGCTGGTATCCAGGCCGATGAAGTTGCCGCTGACGACATTGTTGCTGCTCTGAATGGCAAGCGCACGGCCGGTAAATTCGATCATGGCCAGCCCGTTGATGCGATTGCGGCCGGCGCTCAGCCGCAGCCCCTCAGGCACTTGACCGCTGCCGTTCAGCGTGACCACGAGCTGCGCGTTGATGGGACTGGAAAGCGGCGCGCTGTTGGCGCGTGCGCCCGGCGCTGACGTGCCGTCAATCCAGATGCCGGCCGGGTTGGTCAAAGCAGGCAATGGGGTTTGCGGCGCAATCGTGCCGGCAACCGCAAAACCGATCGCCTGCGGCCCAGGGCAGGCGTTGGCCGTCTGCAGCGCTGCGCGCAAGGTGCAGACGCCAGGCGCCGCGGCGCACAAGCAATCGCCCGGGTCGGCGTCAGGCGCATCGCCCAGGTCATTGACGCCCAGGGCGGTTTGGCTGACGGGCGCGGCCCGACTGAATTCGCTGGTGTTGCCAGCCGCATCCGTCGCCGTCGCCACCAAGAGATCGCCGTTGCCAGGGATGACTGCAGCCGTGAATCGCTGCGTCGTGACCGTTTGCGGCGTGCTGTAGAGCGCGCTGCCGATCCAGGTCTGCCCGGCGGCCACCTGGTCGGCCGCGGCGCCCGTTTCGGCCTTGTAGAAATCAACGGTCAGCGGGTAGAGTGCATTGGATGCGCTGCTATCCACGAGGAGGTCAACTTGCACCTGATTGATGATGGACGTGATGTTGCTGATAACCGGCCGGTTTTGCAGGCCGTTCGGCCCGGCATCGCCGTCGCCAACATCGTCTGGCGTGATTCCATCCCCGCCCAGGTCAATTCCTGGCGCGGCCGCGGAAGGGCCGTTGCCTGCCAGGTCATTGCGGCGCACACGGTTGTAGCGGCTGCTGCTGCCTTCGACGATCACCGCGGTCAGCGTTTGGAACGCGATACGGTTGGATGCGCTGGCCTCATCGCCGTTGCCCACACGATTGGTCGTGGCGCCGTCACTGAGGCGCACACCCACCGCTTGTAGGCTGCCGGGCAGTGCACCGCCCGCCAGCGCCGGCCCGATGGTGTTGCCCCACACGTCATTGTCAAAGGTGCTGCTGCCGCTGATGCGCACGCCGTTGGCCCGGTTGCCGCTAATCAAGTTTCCCTGCACCAGGTTGTTGCTGGCGCTGGTGTTGATCCACACGCCGTCATTCTGCATGCTGCCGCTCAGCACGGCATCTCCGCTGGCCGCCGGCCCGATGAGATTCCCCTGCACCTGGTTGTCGCCTGCACTGTCGGAGATGACCACACCGGCCACGCTGTTGCCGGAGATCACATTGTCGAGCACCTGGTTGCCATAGGCGATGTTCGTGAGCAGCACCCCGTACAACTGCTGGCTGCCAGTCAGCACGGTCGTGCCCGTGGGCGCCGGGCCGATCAGATTGCCCTGGACCGTGTTGGTCAACGCCAGATTGCCTTCGATGCGCACGCCGGCGTAACGATTCCCGCTGATGACATTGCGATCAGCCGCGGTTGCGCCGCCAATGGTATTTTGCTTGGCGAGCGCGCGGATGTTGACGCCAGCGCGTTGAAAGCTGGAACCCTGGCTGCCAGCGGCCGTCAGCCCCAGGAAATTGCCGGCGATCACATTGCGCTGGCCGCCGCTGATGACGATGGCGTTGTAGTAGGGCGCGCCGATGTTGCTGTCGAAGTCGTAGATAGCCAACCCGCGCACCACATTATCGTTGCTGGTGATGGTGAGGCCGTCGAACGCGAGCTGGCGTCCATCCAACGCCAGCGTCAGGGTGGTGTTGACGGCGGCGGTCAGCGGGGCGGTGTTTGGACTGGCGCCGGGCGCGCTATAGCCGTCAATCGTTGTGCCGCCCGTGGCGTCCGCCAGGGGCGGCAAGGCGTAGAAGGGGGCAATCGTGCCGGTAATCGCAAAGTGGATCACATCGGGGCCGGGGCAGGCATTGGCTGTTTGCAGGGCGGCGCGCAGAGAACAGAGATTATCGCTGGTAGCGCAGACACAATCGTTGGGCGCTGCGTCGGCCCCGTCATCGAGCGTGTTGACGATCATCAGACTGTTGACCGCGCCGCGGCTGCGCGCGGACGCTGTAGCGGCTGCGACCAAGAGTATCAGAGTGCCGGCCAACAGCGCGCTGATCAGAAAAAGCCTTTGTTTTGAATAGGATGTCGCCCCTGCGTGATTCACAGCCGCACTCCCCCTTAGCGCGTCGCGCTGATGTCAATATCCCAGTGCCCCGGACGCCGCCTCATTCCCTGGTCATGGATCACTTCGCCCGCATAATGGCCGTAACAGGCCAGCTGCTTGAAAAATATAGCGTCTTGCTGATCGAGATAGGCGTTGATGGCCGAGAAGATATCAGCCAGGCTGGCGCTGGTGTAGCTGCTGCGCAGATCCACCAGCCATTTGCCCTTCATGGCCTGGACTTCGTTCTCAATCGGGCGGTTGACGCGCTGCTTGGGCATCAAGAACAGGTCAACCACGGTTAGCAGATGATACGATTGGCGCAGGTTGTTGCGCAGCACCAGGCCCGATTGCGGCGCGTAGGCCAGCACTTTGCGCGCCGCCAGGTCATCCAAGATGAAGAGATGCTCCTCGGGGATGGTAGAGACCGGCCAGTTCTGCATGTTGAGCGCCTGGCGTTTCTCTTTGGCATCGAAATAGAAGCGGCGGCCCTGCTGGCGACTGCCAAAGGCAAAATCGAGGCGCGAGAAGGACTTGCAGTTGTCCTCGAAGGCCAGATTGTGGCTGCGAAAATAGGCTTTGATTTCTTGTTCCAATGAGATCATGCGCGCCGTCCTTTGGGCTGATTTTACTCCAAATGGGCGAGAAGACGAAAGCGGCTCAAGGGCGTATTTCAGTCTAAGGGGAACGGTGCGTCCTAAGCTTGTCGAAGGGCGCCGGCCGCGTCATTTCGATAAGCTCAGCGAGCGGCTCTTGCAAACGTACTCCCAATGTGAAATGCGCCCCAGGCGCCATACGCGCTTGATATTTATCCCTCCCTGTAGTAGAATCGCAAGCAGCGTATCGGGAAACCTGATCAGCGTTCGGGTTTGATGCCCTCTTCCAAAACGCATTCAGTTTGATTTCTCGCCGAAGAAGAAGAATAGGAAGTGTCTGGCTATGCTACAAAGATTCTATGTTCACAACTTCAGGTGCCTGGAGAACTTCGAGTTGACCACGAAAGAGATGCCGTCTGTACTTTTCATCGGCAACAACGGCACGGGTAAATCCACGATCGCTGCTGCCCTGGAGATTCTTCAAAGTATAGGCCGAGGCACGAATCGAGTTGGCAAACTCGTTCAACCCAAGGATTTTGCCCAGGGGAGAGTAGATGTTCCCATCCGATTCGAAATAGAAGCGTTCATCCAAAAAAGCTCGTACAAATACGTCCTTGCATTGGAATTGCCCAACAGATTCAGAGAGCTAAAAGTGGCTGAAGAGCAACTGATGGTTGATGGGCATCCCATTTACTCTCGACAAGCAGCGCAAGTTCTTCTCCATACCAGTTCCCAAAACGGTGAAGCCAAGTTTTTGGTGGATTGGCATCTTGTGGCTCTGCCAGTTATCCAAGAGCAATCAGCTACAGATCCGCTGAGCGTCTTCAAGATCTGGCTTGCCCGTATGATTATTTTGGCCCCAATCCCCAACCTTATGACCGGAGAATCCAAGGGTGAGACTCTGGAGCCTAATCGAGATGGCTCGAACTTCGCTGAGTGGTTTACAGGGCTGTTGAGTCGCTATCCTGCGGCCTACACGCAGCTCGAAAGACATCTGCGAGAAGTCATGCCTGATCTCAGGGACTTTCTGAATGAACCGGTGGGCACAGACGCCAAGAGGATGATGATTCGATTCGAGCAGAACACAGCAAATCTGAACGTTTACTTCGATAACCTCTCCGATGGAGAGAAGTGTTTCTTTCTTTACGCCGTCGTCCTGGCTGCCAACGATTTCTACGGACCATTGTTTTGTTTCTGGGATGAGCCGGACAACTATTTGTCCATGTCGGAAATCGGGTATTTTTTTATGTCACTACGGCGCTCATTTCATGCCCGGGGCCAGGTATGGGTCGCATCTCACAATGCTGAAGCAATCCGATCATTTTCCAACGAAAACACGTTTGTGCTCAATCGCAAGAGTCATTTAGAGCCGACGCTAGTCCGGGTATTGAGCAATGTTCCGTTTGCAGGTGATCTCGTAAACGCGTTGATTCGCGGAGATATCACGCTGTGAGCGCGAATAGATATAAACGGCATGTACTTGTGTTGCCGGAAGACGATGCCAACCGTCAGATTGCCATTGGCTTCTTCCTCAAGATCGCTGGACGCGCCTGGCAGATCTTACCACCCGCGGGGGGCTGGGCGAGGGTTATAGATGATCTCGAGCGTGTTCATGTCATCACGATGCGACAATACCCTGACAGGAACATCGTCCTAATGATGGATTTCGATCATCAGGTGACTGAACGCCTGGAACGTGTCAAGGCAGTGACTCCGCCGGAATTACGCGGCAGAGTATTCGTTCTCGGTGTACTCTCTGAACCAGAAGAGTTGAAAGTCAATCTCAACATGACGTTCGAGGCTATCGGGGAGTCTCTCTTTCAAGACTGTGCCGATGACACACGGCGTGCATGGAGTCATGAGCTTCTGAAGCACAATGAAACGGAAGTAGATCGTTTGGTTTCATCCGTGAAGCCGTTTTTGTTCAGTTAGGAAAGACTCCGCGCGGGACTGCCTGCCAAGAAAACAGCTTGATCTTTCTTTCGCTGTGATGTAGAATCGTGACAGGCGTGTGTGCTGCTGCGGCGTTGGGCATACTGCCTGGCATTGGTTTGCGAAATAGGAGGATGTCTATGGATGCAGTCACGGCGCTTGCCCTGTTTTTGGTGGTATTGGCCGCGCTTCTGTTTATCGGCGGAATCATCAGCGCCGGGTATTTCTCACTCAAACGCAGACCAGAAGCTATGCCGTCGTTCCTGACACAAACAACCACGATCATCGGCGGCACGCTCGCCACCAATCTCGGAGCCGTCCTCGGCCTGTCGGTGGCACAGAGCGATAAGCTCAATACGGCCGGGGTGGCCGCCTTGCCTGCCCTGGCAAAGCAGCTTCAGGTCGGCGCGGCCTATCTTTACGTATTGGGTTTGGTAATTGCCTTCGTGTGTTGGGCTCTGATCCGATTCAGCGACAAACCTGAAGAGGTGGTTAGCACCCTGCCAGACTTAACAAAAACCCTTCTGGGCGTGGTAGTCGGCGTGCTGGCGATCGCGCTGGGAATCTCGCGACCGTAAACGGCTCAAATAATCCTATGAACACGTCCTTCGACATTACTTCGCCATCGCCCGATAGGCAGCATACAGCCCATTTTGCCTTTAGCGGCGAGATCCGTTTTGGCCCGGCCTATTATTCGCTGTCAGTGGATGATTACCTCTTTGATCCACGCATCTTCGGCAGCGCCCATCTATGGTCGCCCTCATCCAACCTGTTCGTCGTGCAGGAATGGTTAACGCTTGACTACTCTGAAGGTCCCATCACCGCCCTGGTGCTCATAGACGTGCACCTGCGGCGAGAGATAACCGTCGCAGAAGCGACGAAAAGATTCATGGTGCCTGACGCGTTCGAGGGATCTATCATCGTGTACCGTGAAGAACATGCAGGGCGAAGCGTTGTCAAACATTTCGACCTGGATGCCACGAGACTCAAGGCGTGGAAGACATGGGATCATTGAAAATGGATACACCCCGCTGCCAGGGCTGAATTGCCATAAGCGGCCCCAGATGCTATAATTTTGCATCCCCAGGTTTTGAGTCTCCGTTCGGTAGTTCTACATTCTACTCGTCGCCGCCCTTCTTGGGCAACAGCATGAAGGAGAGACATGCAATGAGCCGTCGTTTCCTAGCCTCGTCATCCCTGGTGTTGATCATGATCGTTGTCATGATCCCGTCCCTGATCACGCCGGTTGGCGCTGCACCCGTTCCCCAGGGCGCTGATACACCGGCCGGTATCTTCCGCGGCGTCACTACCGCCGTCAAGTTCGACGTGTCGCGACCGTTGCGCGAGATCACCCCAGTCGTCGCGCCAGAGAGCAAGCCATTCGAAATCCCCGAGCGCGGCACCGGCCTCGAAGGCGCATTCGGCCCGCAGGACGCCGACGCAGCCATGCAAACCACGTATGGTCCGGCGCTGATCCCTACCCCGAGCGTCAGCTTCGATGGCCCCAGCAATACCTCTAGCGTCTCCCCGCCCGACCCGGTCGGCGACGTTGGCCCCAACCATTACGTCGCGATGAGCAACCTGTCGTTCCAGATCTTCAACAAGTCTGGCGCCTCGGTCTTTGGTCCAGCGCTCAACAACACGCTGTGGGCCGGCTTCGGCGGCGACTGCCAGACCAATAACGCTGGCGATCCCATCGTGCTCTACGACCAGCTCTCGGACCGCTGGATGCTGTCGCAGTTTACCTCTGCTGGGCCGACGTATTACAACTGTGTGGCTGTCTCGCAGACGCCCGACCCCACCGGTAGCTACTATCGCTGGGCCTTCAGCACGGGCAACAACTTCCCTGACTATCCCAAGTACGGTTTCTGGTCGGATGCGCTGTACATCAGCACCCGTGAGTTTGCAGGCGGCTCGACCTTCGTCGGCGTCGGCGCGTATGCTGTCAACCGCGCACAGTTGATCGCGGGCAACCCGGCAGCCCAGGTGATCTCCTTCCTGGTGCCGCCCGGCGCCACCGCCTACAACATCGGCGACGGCCTGCTGCCCGCTGACCTGGATGGCTTTACCCTGCCGCCAGCAGGTAGCCCTGAGTACTACATGGGCTCGATGGACAACGGCGGCGCATACGGCGCGCCCCAGGACGCTTTGACCCTGTGGAAGTTCACGGCCGACTTCACCACGCCGGCGAACTCGAGCTTCGTTCTGGCCAATACGATCCCGATTGCGGCCTACGACACAGTCCTTGACCTATGCGGCGGCGGCCGCGCCTGCATACCGCAGCCAGGCACGACGAACCGGATTGACCACCTCGGCTACCGCCAGCGCCCTCTGCACCGCCTGGCCTACCGCAACTTCGGCTCATACCAGTCGCTGGTCACCAACCAATCGGTCGAAGCCTCGACCGGCATGAGCGGTATCCGTTGGTGGGAAATTCGCAGTCCCAACAGCTCGCCCGTGGTCTACCAGGAAGGCACCTATAACCCCGGTTCTGCTGATGGCATTTTCCGCTGGATGGGTTCGATTGCCATGGACAGCGCCGGCAACATGGCGCTCGGCTACAGCACGTCCAACGCCACCGCGCCGAACTATCCGAGCGTGAAGTACACCGGCCGTCTGTCCACCGATGCGCTGGGCACGATGCCGCAAGGTGAAGCCTCGATCATCAACGGCACCGGCTCGCAAACCGGCAGCAACCGCTGGGGCGACTACAGTTCGATGAACGTTGACCCGGTGGACGACTGCACCTTCTGGTATGTCAACGAGTACGTGCCGACCACCAGCTCGATTGGCTGGCGCCTGCGCATCGGCGCGTTCAAGTTCAACGAGTGCGGCACGGCTGACTTCACCATTGCCGCCACGCCCGCCACCCAGGACATCTGCGTCGGCGCCAACGCGCAGTACAACGTGACCATTGGCAGCGTCAGCGGCTACAACAGCCCCGTGACCCTGAGCGCCTCCGGCAACCCCGGCACGGCCGGCTTCAGCACCAACCCGGTCACCCCGCCCGGCGCCAGCACGATGACCATCAGCGGCGCGGCCGCCGGCAGCTACAACTTCAATGTCGTCGGCACGGCCGCCGGCCCCAATGTGCACCAGGCCGCAGTTGGCCTCACCGTCCAGGCGGCTGCGCCCGGCGTGCCGGTCCTCACCGCGCCGGCCAATGGCGCGACCAACGTCCCAACGACACCGACCTTCACCTGGAACGCCGCGACCGGCGCATCCACCTATGACATCCAGGTCGCGACCGACGCCGGCTTCAGCAACATCGTGGCTTCGGCTACCGGCCTGACCGGCACGACGTGGAGCGGCGCCTCGTTGAACACCAACACGATGTACTACTGGCGCGTGAAGGCCAACAACGCCTGTGGCGCCGGCAGCTACTCCACCGTCTTCAGCTTCACCACCGTGGGCGCGCCGGGCGACTGCGCCGCGGGCACCACGCCCAACATCCTGTACCAGTACGGCTTCGAGGCTGGCGAAAGCGGCTGGACGCACAGCGCGGCCCAGGGCACGGACAGCTGGGCAATCATCACGACCAACCCGCACAGCGGCACGTCGCACTTCCGCGGCCTCGATCCGGCCACGGTCTCTGACCAGCGGCTGGTCTCCCCGGCCGTGGCGCTGCCCACGGGTCAGAACCCGGTCGTGCTGAAGTTCTGGCACGTGCCGAACCTGGAGCCGAGCGGCACCACCGCCTGCTTCGACGGCGGCATCTTGGAAGCCTCCACCGATGCCGGCGCGACCTGGACGCAGGTGCCCAACGCCAACCTGCTCGCCGGCCCCTACCGCGGCCTGGTCTCCAGCAACTTCAGCAACCCGTTGGCCGGACTGAATGCCTGGTGCGGTACGACCAGCTACATCAACACGATCGCCGATGTCAGCAGCCTGGCCGGGCAGACCGCGCAGTTCCGCATGCGCCTCGGCTCAGACAGCTCGGTCAGCGCAACCGGTTGGGACGTTGACGATGTGACAGTGCAGAGCTGCCAGCCGGCGCAACCGACCGCGACGCCGACGGCGACGGCCGTGCCGCCGACCGCCACCCCGACCGCGACAAGCGTGCCGCCGACCGCTACCCCGACGCCAACGACTCCGCCGACCGGCGTCGAATTGAGCAGCCTGAACAGCGGCGCAGGGTCGAGCAACCTGTGGCTGCCGCTGATCCTCGCGCTTGCGCTGCTGGCCGTTGTGGGCATGGCCGTGCGCCAGCGTGCGACTCGCTAAACAGGTGCAGCCTGACTGGCTGACTGCCGGAGAAAGGGGCTTGCTGAAACAACCCGGCCCCCATCAACGGCATTCACGGAACGGCCAGGCCGAACGCTAGAGCCTTTCATGTGTACACAAAGGCGCCGGTTGTGTCTAACCGGCGCCTTTGTATTTTGTATTATGTGCGGATCCAGTAATCTTGCGCCGCCCTCCCCGGTGCCAGGCTGTCGCCAAAAGCTCCACAGGGAGGTGCCCAGTCGGCGGCTCTATGCCCCCAGAGCCGCGCCGCAAGCGCCGCAGTAGGTAAACTGCGCCGGGATGTGATCCGCGCCGCACGCCTGGCAAGTGCGCAGGGGCGGCCCCCAGTAGAACTCAGGCGCGGCGTCAGCCGCCCACGCCGCGCGCAACTGGGCGTAGTCCGGCTGGCGCTTTTCCTCGAACGCGCTGACCCCTTCCATCGTCTCCGGCGAGGTGTTGTGAATCGCCAGCCAATCCGCGCCATGGCCGATGGTCAGGTGCCAGGAGAGATCGCGCCAGAAGTTGAGCTGCTGCTTGGTGTAGCGCGTCTTTTCGGGGAACTTGTTCACCAGTTTGGCGCACAGCCGCTCAACCGCGCTATCCAATTCCGCCCGCGGCGCGACCTCATTCACCAGGCCCCATTCCAGAGCCTTGGCCGCTGGAATTTCTTCGTTGAGAAACAGAATCTCACGTGCGCGACGCTCACCCACCATCAGCGGCAAGAACTGCGTCGCGCCGGCCAGGGCCACCGAGCCGCGGCTGGTGCCGACTTGGCGCAGGTAAATATCGTCTGCGGCAATCGCCAAGTCACAGCTCAGGTTGAATTCGTTGCCGCCGCCCACGACAATCCCGTTCAGTCGGGCCACGATCGGCTTGCCCAGGTTGCGCATCAATTCATGCGTCGTAATGAATTCGCGCATCCATTTGTAGTAGTCGCGTGGGCGTTCGCGGAACTGCTTCTGTTCCTGCAGGTCCGCGCCGGTGCAAAAGGCCCGCTCACCGACGCCGGTCAGCACCACCACGGCGATGCCATCATCCCACAGCGCATCCTTGAACGCGATCTGCAGCTCGCGCAGGACGTCGAGATTGATGGCGTTCAGGACTTGCGGCCGGTTGAAGGCCACCCACGCCACGTAATCGCGCTTACTATAGAGGATCGCTTTGAAATCGAAATCGCTTGGAGACTTACCGATAAAAGGTCGCATAGGTCAGTCATTGCCTCATGAACATGTCAGTTAGCGCGCCCTTGTCCACAGCCGCCAGGATCGTCAACAGTCAGGCTCAGACGATCGTCCCACTCTCTCATTTTTGTATAGGCGCCATCTACAAACAATTTCATGATAATCGGAGTTGACCCATAAGTCAACCTGTTTGGGATGTTGGCCGCGCCTTCTGATGTTTCGTGTTCCCAACGCCCCGCTCCAGGCCTTGCCAGGCCGCGCCAATCCGTGTACAATCTGCCAGACCAACGAAACCACGGAGGGATGACCCATGAAAACCACGTCTGCGGCGCTGATGAGCGCAGTCAAGCATAACGATGCGAAGGCGGCGGCGCGGCTGATCAGCCAGGGCGCGGATGTCAACGAGCTGGACGCCAACGGCGACCCGCCGCTGATTCAGGCCGCTTACCTGGGACACACAGAGATTGTCGAGCTGCTGTTGAAGGCCGGCGCGGATGTCACGGTGGTGGATCCGGGAATGAAGGCGACGGCCTTGCACGCAGCCGCTTACGCCGGCCGTACGGAGGCAGCGCGCCTGCTGGTGCAGTATGGCATCGCCATCAACCAGCAAGGCCCCTTCAACGGCTACACCGCGCTGCACGATGCGATCTGGCAGAATAATATCGAGGTGGCGCGCATTCTGATCGAGGCCGGGGCGGATCTGGCCGTGCGCTCGCAGCAGGGGCAGACTGCACTCGAGATGGCCAAGGCGCGGGGCCGGCGCGAGATCGCTGCTCTGATCGAAAATCGGCTGCGCGCGCAGGGCGCCTAGATCAACGACAACTCGAAGTTCTTGCGCAGGTGTTGCAGACTGCATGCGAACAAATAGATGGAGGATGGTATGACGGCTTTGCCCAAGCTCCGTTGGACGCCAGAAACCTACCTGGAACACGAACGAACCGCCGCAGTCAAAAGTGAGTATTTCGCCGGCGAGGTCTTTGCGATGGCCGGCGCCAGTGAAGCCCATAACCTGATCGTAACGAACCTCATTGCAAGCTTGCGCCCGCAGTTGCGCGCCCGTGGCTGCAAAGTCTATCCCAGCGACATGCGCCTCAAGGTGAGTGCGACGGGCCTTTATACCTACCCCGATCTGACCATTGTGTGTGGCGCGGCCCGCTTCGATGACAAGCAGCATGACATCTTGCTGAATCCAACTGTACTCTGTGAGGTCCTATCGCCGGCGACTGAAGCCTATGACCGCGGTAAGAACTTCGAGCCCTATCGCCGGCTGCGCTCATTGGTCGAATACGTGCTGATCGCACAGGATGCATGCCGCGTCGAGCATTACGTCCGTCAGCCGGATGATCGCTGGCTGCTCACCGAACTGAGGGAGGCACAGGATGTCATCAACCTGTCATCGGTGGGCTGCCGCGTCGCCCTGGCGGATGTCTACGAGCAGGTTGAGATGGCGGCCGCGGCGTCTGACTTGGTAGTTGGGGCCAGTACTGAATGAGGTTAGCTATCACCAGGCATTGGCAATTGAAATCACGTTAAGAGAAAGAATCAATACATGGAATACCGTAGATTGGGTAGTTCTGGTCTGAAGGTCTCTGCGCTCTCCCTGGGCGCGTGGGTAACGTACGGCGGCCAGGTGGGCGTTGAGGCCGCGCGGGCGTGTATGCACGCAGCTCTCGAACATGGCGTCAACTTCTTCGACAACGCCGAAGCCTACGCCCAGGGCCAGGCCGAGACTGTCATGGGGCAGGTCATCAAGGGCATGCGCCGCGAGGACCTGGTGATCTCCAGTAAGGTCTTCTGGGGCGGCGATGGGCCGAATGACCGGGGGCTCAGCCGCAAGCACATCATCGAGGGCTGCCACAATTCCCTCAAGCGCCTGGGGCTGGACTATCTCGACCTCTTTTTCTGCCACCGGCCCGATTTCAACACACCGGTGGAGGAGACGGTGCGCGCGCTAGACGACCTGGTGCACCAGGGCAAAATCCTCTACTGGGGCACGAGCGAATGGCCAGCCGAGCGTATCATGGCCGCGTATGGCGTTGCGCGCCAGATCAATGGCTCCCCGCCGCAAATGGAACAGCCGCAGTACAATATGTTCGTACGCGACCGTTTCGAGAAGGAATACGCGCGCCTCTACAGCGAAATCGGTTTGGGTACGACGATTTGGAGTCCGTTGGCATCCGGTCTGCTCAGCGGCAAGTACAATCAGGGCATTCCTGACGACAGCCGAGCCGCGCTCAAGGGCTACGAATGGATTCAGAGCCACGTGATCACGCCCGCGCGTTTGGATAAGGTCAGGCAGTTACAGCCGTTGGCTGCGGAACTTGGCTGCAGCCTGGCGCAGATGGCCCTGGCCTGGTGCTTGAAGAACCCCAACGTCAGCACGGTCATCACCGGCGCCAGTCGGCCAGAGCAAGTGCACGAAAACATTATGGCGCTGGATGTCGCGCCGAAGTTGACTGTAGAGGTGATGACAAGGATCGAGGCCATTTTGCAGAACAAACCGGGCGCAGAAGAGGATTGAGAAATCAGACTTCCGAAGTCTTCGAGACTTCGGAAGTCTATTTTTCCCTCGCTTGGCTTAGTTATCACTGATCATCTGGCCCAACTTGCGAATGAGTTGGACATTCGGCGGCTCCACCAGCACCTCGCCGTCAGGAAACACGATCGTGGGCACGCTGCGATAGCCTCGATTGAGACGCTGTACCAGTTCCGCAGCGTCCTCATCGTGCTCGATATCCACATAATGATAAGGCACGTTCAGGCGCTTGAAAACCTGCGACGCTCGCCAGCAATCGCCGCACCACGATGTCCCATAAAACACAATCTGCTGCGCCAGCGCTTCGTTTTCCATTGAGTTCTCCCCTCGCCGATCTATTGTACCACAAAGATAAGCGTTAGACAGGCCTGCGCCGCCCATTCGTCACAACCTCGCGGCCCGGATCAGAACTGGTCAAGTTGTGAGTCACATTTCGCCCCCATTGCATTGATGGACACGCGATGAATAATCGGGTATAATCTGACGTGAGCAAGTCCATGCACAAGGTGAGACAGCCGTGCAAATCATTGACATCCTGTGGCTTCCCGATATCGTCGAGAAACTAGCGAGTAAGCATGGCATTGAATCGACCAAAGTCGAAGAGTTGTTTGCAAGCCGACCTCAATTTCGACGCATTCAGCGAGGTAAGATGCACGGCGAAGATATGTACTCAGCAATGGGACGAACCGGGTCGGGTCGCTATTTGATCGTCTATTTCATTCGAAAGTCAAACGGCATGGCCCTGGTCATCAGTGCCCGTGACATGGACTCGGGAGAACGAAAACAATATGGACGCAAATAAGACGATGGATCTAATCCCTGAAGAATTCGAGAGCCTGGAAGCTGCCGCCGAGTTCTGGGATATGCACAGCCTGACCGACTATTGGGATCAAACTGAGGCAGTGCATTTCGATGTCGATCTGCAGCGTCGTGTTTTCCTGATACCGCTGGAATGGGGTCTGGCCAATCGTTTGATGGCGGCCGCACGCCGGCAAGGTCTCACAGCCGAGACATTGGTCAACCTTTGGTTGAACGAACACTTACAACAGGTGGCATGAGATCGCTTGCCAGCCACTCTACTGCCCCGATTTTCACTGAAACTCCCCACATACTCCATCACGAACGCTTTCCCGAATAGGCTTCCTGGAGGCTGAGCATCCGACAACCTCGGTACTGAGCCGCGCCGCCAATCGAATCCTCGCCAGTGTGCCACGAATCCTTTATATCGAAATTTGACTTAGTGTATTTTTTACACTATAATGATAGTGTGCGTTTGACACTAATCGGATAGAGGAACCACTATGAACCAGGCGTTGTCCGAGTTGTTGCAGCAGTTGCGCGCGGCCACCCGTGTTCAGGATGTCTTTGGCGCCGCGCATTTGACCTCGGCGCAGGCGTTGAAGCGACGCTACCGCGCCCTTGCCGGTCAGGCTCACCCCGATCATCACCCGAATGACGTCGTAGCCGCCAACGAGGCGTTCAAGCGGCTGCAGGACTGGTACGAAGCGGCGAAGCAGGTTGCGGCGTCCGCTGACCCCGCCGCGCCCATCATCGCGGTTGCCGGTCGTCAGCATGCGTACCGCGGGGTTGAGCCGCCGATCGTTGGCGATCTGTGCGATCTATATCCGGTCACGGCTGACGGCGCGCCGGTGCTGCTCAAAGTGGCGCGGCGCGCGCACAACCATGACCTGCTGCAAACCGAAGCCGCGACGCTGGCACAGTTGGCGCGCGCGTTGGACGGCCAGCCCCTGGCCGCGCACTTCCCCACGTTGATCGAGCATTTCCTGCTGTGCGGGGCGGATGGTCATCTGCACCATGTCAACGTTCTGCGCCAGGAGACCGGCTGCGTCACCCTCGCCGCTGTGCACAAGGCTTTTGCGGGCGGCCTCCCGCTGGCCGACGCCGCCTGGATGTTCAATCGGGTGCTGGCTGCCCTGGGAGTCGTGCATGGCCTGGGCCTGGTGCACGGCGCTGTGACGCTGGCGCATGTACTGGTACGCCCTGCCGATCACAACGGCCTCCTGCTCGATTGGTGCTACAGCGCGCCGATTGGCGAGACGATCAAAGCGATCAGCCCGCCCTACGCCGCCGACTATGCACCAGAAGTACACGCCAGGCAGCCAGCCACCCCCGCCACCGACCTGTTCATGGCTGCGCGCAGCCTGCTTCACCTGTTGGGCGGCCAGAACGATCCCGATGATTTGCCGGTTGGCGTCCCGCCGGCCATGCGGGCGCTGCTGCGTGCGTGCCTCATCCCCTCACCCCGCCGCCGAATCAATGACGCCTGGGAATTACTGGACGATTTCCAGGACATCCTGCAGCGGCTCTACGGGCCGCGCACGTTTCGACCGTTTCACATGCCGTCGTAGGGTAAACTGGCAGTTTGCCCTCACGGGTCAACGAACAGAGCTACGCCAGATTGAGCATGGATCAGAAAGGAAAACCTCATGGGATACTCAAATTGGAGTGACGCGGCTTACCAGTCGCGGCAAAGCTATCGGCAGCAGACACAACAGACCGCCTTCACCTATGACCAGCAGGTGCGAGCCACGGGCGTTGTGCAAGTGCATGAGCAAATGAACCCCCTGGGCAAGATGCGCGAGAGTCGTGACAGCGATCAGCATCCTGATTCGGTCGCCATCGCCGTTCTCTTCGATGTGACCGGTTCGATGGGCGCCGTGCCGCGCGTGCTGCAGACCAAGCTCGGCCAGCTGATGCGCGTGCTGGTGCAGCGCGGCTACGTGGCCCACCCGCAAATCCTCTTCGGCGCGATCGGCGACGCCAACTGCGACCGGATCCCATTGCAGATTGGGCAATTCGAGTCCGGCCTGGAGATGGATGACGACCTGGGCAAAATCTACCTGGAAGGCGGCGGCGGCGGCCAGGTGCATGAAACCTATGAGCTGGGGCTTTACTTCATAGCCCGTCACACAGCCATTGATTGCTTCGACCGCCGCGGCCATAAGGGGTATCTCTTCACCATCGGCGACGAGAAGCCGTATCCCGCGGTGCGGCGCAGCCAGGTTAAGCAGCTGATCGGCGACAGCCTGGCGCTGCGCATCTCAACGGAAGCCCTCGTCGCCGAGGTGCAAAAACGCTACGAATACTTCCACATCATTCCCACCAACACGTCGCACGGCGGCAGCGCCGAGGTGCAGGCGCGCTGGCGCGCGCTGCTCGGCGAGCGCCTGCTGCTGCTGGACGACGAAGCCGCGGTGTGCGAAACGATCGCTTTGGCCATCGGCCTGTGCGAAGGCACGTTCGACGATCTCGACACGGGTGCGCAGGACATGCAAAACGCCGGTTATGACCCAGCCGCGACGGCGGCCGCGGCCAACGCGCTGACGCCTTACGCCGCGACACGCCCGCCCACCCTGGCGGTCGTCGCGGGTGTTCTACCAACCGCTCATCACCGCGCGCCGCCGGACGGCCGGCTGTTCTAGGCGGTCCGGGAGTCCCGAACTTGTTCGGGAAGGGGACGGCGCTGGACGCAAGAGAGCGTGATTCGTCGCAGAGAGCGTTGTCACGCCGGAGGCGTGACCTACCACGTGAGGCCG
>UETR01000044.1_pt1 | contig 25137 bp, 22 predicted proteins | sample 1817881 | NCBI WGS metagenome assembly UETR01 (sample SAMEA4730918, study PRJEB27012) | Candidatus Amarolinea aalborgensis | place: Denmark | collected 2014-01-09
CTCGCTGATGTGCGTGCGTACATGACGCAGCTGATTGCGTAATTCGAGGTTCGCAAATTCTTCGCCCCCGACAAGGGCGGCTGTTTGCAGTAGGAACGCCAGGTTGTCGCGCTGCTGCTGCCGCAGAGCGCGCAGCGTCTCCAGGTCAAAATGTCGAAGATCGGATGCAGGCATGAATAACTCCAGTGAGATCAAGAACGACATGCCAATGTACGAAACCAAGCCGTGTGGCAACTCTATTTTAACCGACATGCGGGCCAACGTCAACCATGCTTCGATGTTTGACTCGATGGTGTTCATCTTCCCGCCATCTGGCGATGGGGTCTCCCTGCTATGATCTATCCAGGTTTATTGTGCGATCGGCTGCTCACCGGGGCTTGGGGTGGACCGGTTGAACCGGAGGTGGTGCTATGAATGCCGTTGTAATGGCAGGGGGTGAAGGCTCTCGTTTGCGGCCTTTGACGGTCGGCCGCCCGAAACCGATGGTGCCCGTGGTCAACAAGCCGGTCATGCAGCACATCTTGGAATTGCTCAAGCGCCACGGCTATACCGACGTGGTGGTGACGTTGCAGTACATGGCCGACTACATTCAGGACTATTTTGGCAACGGTCAGACTTACGGCGTGAAGATCCAATACGCCGTGGAAGAAGCGCCGTTGGGTACAGCCGGCAGTGTGCGCAATGCCAGTGCGCAACTGGACAAGGCCGATCCCATCCTGGTCATCAGCGGCGACGCGCTGACGGACTTCGACCTGCCGCGCATCGTGGAATGGCACCGCCAACGAAAAGCCCTTGCCACTATGGTGCTCTACCGCGTGCCCAACCCGCTAGAGTATGGCGTCATTGTGACCGACGATGAAGGCCGCGTCACGCGTCTGCACGAGAAACCAAGCTGGGGCGATGTCATCTCTGACACGGTCAACACCGGCATCTATGTGTTCGATCCGTCCATCCTTGATCTGATTGAGCCAGGGCGCAGCGTTGACTGGAGCAAAGACATCTTCCCACTATTGCTCGAAAAGGGCGCGCCGCTCTACGGCTATGTCGCTGAAGGCTATTGGTGCGACATCGGCAACCTGACCGAATATCGTCGCGCCTCGGCCGATGTCCTCACCGGACAGGTTCGGCTTGGCCCGCTGGGCCATTACCACGGCGGCGGCGTCTGGACCGGCGACAACGTCGAAATTGCACCCGATGCTCAACTCATCGGCCCAATCTACCTGGGCAATGAGGTCAAGATCAAGGGCGGGGCGGTCATTCACGGCCCCACCTCGATTCGCGATTACACCATCGTGGACAACCGCGCGCAGGTGGATCGCAGCCTGGTTTGGCGCAACTGCTACATTGGCGAAGGCGCCGAACTGCGGGGCACGATTGTCTGTCGCCAATCCACCATGAAAGCCAAAAGCGTGCTCTATGAAGGCAGTGTGATTGGCGATGGCTGCGTCATTGGCCAGGGCGCGGTCATCCACAGCAACGTCAAACTGTGGCCGGGCAAAGAGGTAGAGGCAGGCGCCACGGTCAAATCGTCCATCATCTGGGGGAGCCAGGGGCGCCGGATTCTATTTGGCCGTTTTGGCGTGACCGGCGTGGTCAACGTTGACCTGACGCCCGATTTCTGCGCGCGGCTTGGATCGGCCTTTGGCGCCACGCTGCCCAAAGGCTCCTACGTCACCATCAACCGCGATCCGCACCGCAGCCCCCGCATGTTGAAGCGCGCTATCATTTCTGGCTTGCCCTCGTCTGGCGTCAACGTCTGGGACCTGGGCAACGTGCCAATACCCGTGGCGCGCTACTTTACCCGCGTCACCGAAGCGCTGGGCGGCGTGCATGTGCGCCTGTCGCCCCATGATCAGCGCGTGGTTGATGTGCGATTCATAGATGCCAACGGCCTGAATCTGAGCAAAGAGAGCGAACGCAATATCGAACGCATCTACTTCCGCGAGGATTTTCGCCGCGCCTACATGGACGACATTGGCAGCATCGAGTACCCGAACCTGGTCACGGAACGCTATGCCACGGGCTTTATGCAGGCGTTGAATGTGGAGGCCATCCGCCATGCCCGCTTCAAGATCGTGGTTGACTATGCCCATTCGCCCAACACGGATGTCTTACCGCCCCTCTTGGCTAAACTCAATGTGGATGTCGTGCCGCTCAACGCGCGCGTCGATGCGTTGAAAATTGCCATGCAGCAGGATGAATTTGACGCGAATCTGCGCCAGCTTGCCATCATTGCCGGCGCGCTCAATACCAGCTTAGGCCTGCTGCTCGATGTGGCCGGCGAAAAAATCTTCCTCGTAGACAATCACGGTCACAGCCTTTCCGACACAACGACCGCGATGCTCATGGCCACCCTGGCCCTGCAGAGCAAAGGGGCTGGCACCATCGTGCTGCCGATTGACGCCTCCCATGCGTTCGAATGCCTGGCCGATCAGCACGGGGGCAAGGTGACGCGCACGCGCGCCGATCTCCATGCGCTCATGATCGCGGCGCAGGAGCCAGGAGTCATTCTGGCAACCGACGGCGCGGGTAATTTCATCTTTCCAGAATTCCAACCGGTTACCGACGGCTTGATGGCGACAGCCAAGCTACTGGAATTCCTGGCGACGCAGCAAGAACCGCTTTCCGACTTAGTGAGCAGCTTGCCAGAAATCAATATGGAGAGCCGGCGTGTGGCCTGCCCGTGGGAAATCAAAGGCAGCGTGATGCGGCGCTTGACCGAAATTCATCACACCGGCGAGGCCCAGGAAGGCATCAAGCTGATATACGACGAGCGCGAATGGGTGCTCATCCGCCCCGATCCCGACTATCCTCATATCATCATTACGGCCGAGTCCACCTCCCCGGAAAAATTGGCGCATTTGCATGAAAAATTCCAGCTTGAAGTGCGCCGCCTGCGCGACTTGACGGAATAGGCCGTTGTTTCCGCCGGTCGTTGTTGTCGGCCCTGTGCGCGTGGCCTGGTACAGCCTGCTCATGAGCGGCGGCCTGCTGGCCGCGCTGCTCTGGCTGGCTTGGGCTGACCCCGAGCGGCAGCGCCCGTCTGGTGTGCAGTTACATGCAGGGTCAGACCGACGGACGTTGCGCGGCCAGTTCTCGCGCCTGACGGCCGGTTGGCCGGCTGCCCTGCGCCGCGCGCTGGATGACGCCCTGCCGTTGCTCCTCAGCGCGCTGACTGTGGGGCGGATCGTGTACGTGTTGGCGCAATGGGCCTACTTTCGCGAGCATCCTTTGCAAGCCCTGCATGTCTGGGAAGGCGGTCTTTCGGCCCACGGCGCGCTGGCCGGCTTTCTGGCCGCATTGGCCTGGCGTGCGCGCCGCCAACCAGGCCAATGGGCCGCGGCTGACCGCTGCGCACCGCCGCTGATTCTGCTGCAAACCGCGGCCTGGCTGAGCTGTTGGTGCGCCGGCTGCGCGTATGGGCGGCCGGTGGACATCGTGCGCTGGCCCTGGCTGGCAGCCTTCGACTGGCCTGACCTCTACGGCGTCTTTTTGCCGCGCGCACCCGTGCAGGGTCTGGGTGTCATCCTCAGCCTGGCGCTGCTGTTGGGCGTGGCGCGGCTGCGCACACGAGGCCTGACGCCAGGCGTGCTCGCCAGCGTCGCCTTGTTCCTGGGCGCGCTGACAGACGCCGGGCTGCAGCTGCTGCGCGGCGATGAGGCCTGGCTGTGGCTGGGTCAACGCGCCGGGCTTGGGGCTGACCTGCTCTTCATGGCCGCGGCTGCAACCTGGTTCGTCCTGGCCTGGCGCGGACGCCTTGCCCAAAACAGGCTTTCATGCTAAACTTGCGCGTGAGCGGATGCGAAAATCAGCGGCTGCTCTAGCCTGACTCATCGCAGACATCCATGTGCCCTCGTAGCTCAGGGGACAGAGCGTCGGTTTCCTAAACCGTGCGTCGCAGGTTCGAGTCCTGCCGGGGGCGCCAAATCAAAAGCCGGGCTGATGGCCCGGCTTCTGATTACAAGAGCGAGTGAATTCGCGTCTGATGGGCGGAACGCCGGACGCCTACCTGCGCAGACACGATGCCGGTCGGCGCAGGCTGACCTGGCGGCGGAACGCCGGACGCCTCTGCGCAGACACGATGCCGGTCGGCGCAGGCTGACCTGGCGGCGGAACGCCCTTTCGCCCCGAATTCATTCGGCGGCTGCCGTTGGCGCAGGATGCCTGAGCAGTTACAACCGATGAGAACGCCGCTCAGCGGCCGCGGTCATTTCGGTGGGTTGGTTGCGGAGGGGGCTGTCCCACCCTTGAGCTGATCCAGGTTCACCAGGAAGGGACTGCCTGACGGCAGGAGCATCACGCTGATGTTAGGCGCCAGCTTCTCGATGTAGCGGTAAACCAACAAGTTGTCGTTCGTGCCGATCTGCTCGTTGACCAGGCGCAGCGCTTCTGCTTCGCCCTGCGCGCGCAAAATGGCAGACGTCTTGACACCTTCGGCCTCGATCCGCTTACGTTGGGCCTCCTGTTCTTCGCGCTGCAAAGTAAACTGCATCTGTTCAGCCTGCTGCTGCGCAATCTGCTTCTGCTCGATGGACGTGGCGTAGTCATCGGTAAAGTTGACATTACGAATATCGAAGGCCAGCAGGAGCAAGCCTTCCTTTTCGAATCGTTCGCGGATCATCTTCTCGATCTCAACCTGAATCGCCGCGCGTTTCGTGCCATAGACGTCGGTCACTTTGTTCTGCGACACCATCAAACGCACAACCGACCGAATCGTGGGGCGCACCAAGATGTTTTCATAGTCGCGCAGGTTGTTGTGAATGTCCGCCGCCCGCGCCGGGTTCAGCTTATAGCGCGTGGACGAGTCAATCCCAACCTGCAAGCCTTCGGCGGTTGGCGACCACAGCGAGTCGTCGCCTTGCACCGGGCCTTCATTGGCCACCTTGGTCATCGTATAGACCTGTTCCAGGGTGCTGTAACGATAAACGGTTTCCACGTAGGGCACAATAAAGTTGATGCCTGGATACAGCGGTTGATTGCGGGTGCCGCTGATGGCATTGAAGACGACGCCGACTTCACCGGCGTCAACCACCACGACGCCGGCCCCCAGGGTCATCACAATCAGCGCGATGAGCAGCCATCCAACCAACAGCGGCGGAGAAAGGCGGGCCGTGGTGGTGCCGCGGCTGCGACCCAAGACCACGTTGACAACATACGCCAAGAAAGCCAACAACAACAACCAACCAAACACGCTGAGTGCTCGTGCAATGAACATAGAGACTCCTTGCTTCTTTACCTGCCTTCCAGGCAGGTTGCTGACCTATCGTTTGGGCCGCGTAAACTCACAGGCTTCCGCGCCTATCGGGTATGCTTCAGCGGGCGCAGGGATTGTACCACATCTGACGCGAGAAGGCTGTCTGCGGGCTGTCAACTATCCGCCAATTTTCTGGCGCGTGGGTCATGAAACCTGCGCCTGGCTGACCCGTATTCGTAAGCGTGTAGAGGATAGAAAACAAACACAAGGGAGAAACCATGCCAAACGACCTCAAGTATCAGATTGCTGGCGCCACCCTGCCAGTCGTGACCATTCAACTGGAGCCGGGCCAGACCATTTTCTCGGAAGCTGGCGGCATGAGTTGGATGAGTTCGAATATCGAGATGAACACCAACACCGGCGGCGGCCTGGGCAAGATGTTCAAGCGCGCGCTCAGCGGTGAATCCTTGTTTGTCACTGATTTCACCGTGGCGAACAACCAGCCAGGCATCGTCGCTTTCGCCAGTGAGTTCCCTGGCCGCATCATTGACCTCAAGCTGGACGCTGGACAGTCCATGATCGTGCAGAAAGACGCCTTCATGTGCGCAGAGAAGTCAGTTGACCTTGACATGCAGTTTCGTAAGCGCCTGGGCGCCGGCCTTTTCGGCGGCGAAGGCTTTATCATGCAACGCCTGACCGGGCCTGGGACGGTGTTTGTGGAGATTGACGGGGATGTGGTCGAGTACAACTTGCAGGCGAATCAGATGCTCAAAGTGGACACCGGCCATATTGCCATGATCGAACCGACAGTAGATTTCGATGTCCAAATCATCCGCGGGTTGAGCAATCTTCTGCTGGGCGCCGAAGGGCTTTTCCTGGCGACCCTGCGGGGGCCGGGCCGCGTCTGGCTGCAAACGATGCCGATGTCCAAACTGGCAGGAAAGGTGGCGCAGTTCATGCCGCAGGTGGGCGGCCGCGGCAGCAGTGGCGGAACGAACATCAACCTGGGCAACCTGCTAGGCGGAAGTTAATCATACGCGCGGTGGGTTCGGTTGATCCCGGTGACGGCGCTGGCGCGCAGCCTCGAAACAAAAAACGGCGGCTGCTGCGGCCGCGTTCAGCGACTCGGCTTGGGCGATCGGAATCTTGACCGCACCCGCCGCCAGGCGCCGTGCGTCGGCGCTGGCGCCTGCGGCCTCGCTGCCAATGATCAAGGCGGCGGGCGTCCGCCAATCCACGGCATCGTACAGCATCTCGCCATGCGCATCGGCCAGCCAGACTCGACGGTCCGCCACGACCGCCGCGGCTTCCTGCCATGTCTCCAGACGGCGCAAGGGCAAGCGCAGGTGCGCGCCCATGGCTGAACGCACCACCTTGGGGTTGTACTCATCCACGGAGCCGGGGGCAAGCAGCACGCCAACGCAGCCAGCCGCCAGGGCCGTGCGCAGCACCGTGCCCAGGTTGCCTGGATCGCTCAACCCGTCCAGAATCAGCAAGAGGCCGTCGGCCGCGAAAGGACGCGGTGGCGGCCAGGGCGCCACCGCCATGATGCCCGCGGCCGTCGTCGTGGCGCTGACGGCATCGAGCACCTGGGCGCGCGCTTCCTCGCAAACGATCTGCTGGCTGCGCAGCCGCGCCAGCAGGGCGGCAGCGCGGGGGTTCGTCAGGCGTTCTGATGCATACAGGACAAACAGCGGCTGCAGATGGGCGTCGAGGGCCTCTTCAAGCAGGCGCACACCTTCGAGGCACCACAGGCGCGCGTCTTGGCGCGCCTTGCGCTCGTGCAGCAAGGCCCGTATCAGCTTCACTCGTGCATTACTTGAACTGGTAATCACGACGCGGCGCTTTCCCTGGCTGGGGCCAGGCAAAAAACTGATGTAAAAACACCGCGCCCAGTGTTGCATGAGCGCGGTGTTGGTTGGAAGATGGGAAACAAACGCTAGAGAGATTGCTTGGCCAGGTCCACCAGGCGGGTGAAGACGCCTGTGTCGCGTACGGCCAGTTCAGACAGCATTTTGCGGTCAATGGCTACGCCGGCCTTCTGCAGACCGTGAATGAAACGGCTGTAAGAAAGTCCGTTTTGGCGCGAAGCCGCGTTGATGCGTGTAATCCACAAAGCGCGAAATTCACGCTTGCGATTTCGGCGGTCGCGTGTCGCGTAGAACAATGACTTGAGCATCGCTTCATTGGCGCGACGGAAAAGGCGATGACGTGTGCCAAATTGGCCCTTCATCATCTTGAGCACTTTTTTGTGTCGCTGCCTGGCCGGGACGCCTCGTTTTACTCGTGACATAACTTTCTCCTCGGATGGCGGCTATGGCCTGGAGCCACATAGCACTTCGTACTGGCCACCCTGCATGATGGTTGATAGGTATTACTTGTGTTCCAGGTACGGAGCTAACTTCTTGACTCGCTTCACGAAAGCCACCGCCTTCACAGTGACCGTATCGCGATAATCGCTCTTCAGGCTTGGCGTTTTCTTGCGCTTGAGGTGCCCTTGCCCCTGAATGCGGCGCAGGAGCTTACCGCCGCCTGAAAAGCGAAAGCGCTTGGCTGTTGACTTGTGAGTCTTCAACTTTGGCATACAACTTCTCCCTTGCTCTCTCTTCGTTTAATCTTCCCATGTGCACACACAAACAGAGCGGTGTCAGGTCAGCCCTGGGCAACCTGTCTTGCTCTGCTTGTGATTAGCGGCTGTTCCATAGTCGGCTCGAAACCCGACCAGGTCAACTTTCCTTCGGCATCAAGATCATCAGCAGGCTGGTTCCTTCCATTGCCGGCGCTTGTTCAATCGCGGCAATGTCTCCCATCTCCTGCGCTACGCGATCGAGCATTTCCTTGGCTACTTCAGGATGCGTAATCTCACGTCCACGAAAACGGATTCGGATTTTTACCTTATTGCCCTCGCTGATAAAGCGTCGGGCGTCGCGCACCTTGAACGCCACATCGTGCTCGCCTGTCTTCGGGCGCAAACGCACTTCCTTGACTTCGATCTGCTTCTGGGCTTTGCGGGCATCGCGCTCTTTCTTGGCTCGCTCATACTGGAACTTGCCAAAGTCCATCAACCGACAGACAGGCGGCACCGCGTTCGGGGCGACCTCTACCAGGTCCAATCCCTTTTGCCGGGCCAGGATCAAGGCATCACGAACCTGCAAAATGCCGAGTTGCTTACCCTCATCATCCACCACCCGCACTTCACGGGTGCGAATCATCTCGTTGACACGTAGCTGCAGCTTACTGCTAATTGCGCCCTCCTCAGGAATGGCAAAAACTGACGATTTGAATTGACGTTTAGGCCAGCGACTATAGCATAATCAAGCAGGTGTGTCAAATTTTTTTTCAAGCTTCCGGCTCACACGCCGTAATTTTCATGAAAAGTCTGCTACCAACCCTGCGCCAAATCATTTACAGCCGCCGCGGCTTCTGTTATAAATGCGTACTACATGAGTTGGCTGTCGGTTTGTCGCCGCATCACTTGTGGTCTTGCGCCAACACCAGGGAGGAGCGCACTTGTGAACGATAGGAGAATCAGTACAGACAAGCCGCTTGCTGCCATGACAAAGCTCAAAGACGAGCCAGTTGCCGCCTTTGGACGTGTGGCAGAAAAAACGGGTCGCGAGATCGGGACAGAGGTAGAGACGCTCGATGATGAGGAGACCGCGCTGTGCGAGAAATCGCTGGCGACGGTTCGTCTACGACCAATCGCACGCAAGGTGCACCATGAAACCGACTTGGATGATGGCGATCTAGCCGATTTTCAATATTCGGAAGCCGACGATTCAATCAGCCTCTATCTCAAAGAGATTGGCCGCGTGCGCCTCCTCACCGCCGAAGAGGAAGTTGATTACGCCCGCCGCATCGAGATGGGGCGTCTGGCCCGTCATGAGTATGATGATGAACCTGATGAAACGATCCAGCGTGACGACCTTGTTCATGTGATGTTTGATGGCAAGCTGGCCCAAGACTGCCTGATCAAAGCCAATTCACGGCTTGTCGTCAGTGTCGCCAAAAAATATATTGGCCGCGGCGTGCCCTTCCTCGATTTGATCCAAGAGGGCAACATTGGCCTCATTCGTGCGGTCAAGAAATTCGATCACCGGCGCGGCTACAAATTCTCCACCTATGCCACCTGGTGGATTCGGCAAGCTGTAACCCGCGCCATTGCCGATCAGGGACGCACCATTCGCGTCCCCGTGCACATGTACGAACAAATCAATCGCGTCACGCGCGCCGCGCGTGACCTGGCGCAGCAGTTAGGCCGTGATCCGACCCTGGAAGAGATTGCCTGCGAGCTTGGCATGTCGCCAGACAAAGTAAAGCAAGTGATGCAGGTGGCCGAGCGCCCCCTAAGCCTGGAGATGACGATCCACGAAGAGGATGACGCGTCACTGACCGATTTTATCGAGGACGAAGAGGTGGCATCGCCTGCGTTCACGGCCTCGCGCCAACAGTTGCGCGATGTGCTCAACGAGGTGTTGGACACCCTGTCGCCGCGCGAGGTGCGCATCCTGCAACTGCGCTTTGGTCTGGTGGACGGCTACAACTACACGCTGGAAGAAGTCGGGCGCAAGTTCGGCGTGACGCGGGAACGCGTACGGCAGATCGAATCGCAGGCTTTGGGGCGCCTTCGCCACCCCAGTCGCAGCCGCAAACTGCGTGACTATCTGTAATCCTTGACATATCATTTGGAATGAAAGCCAAAGGCCGGAGCGCGTTGACTGCGCGCCGGCCTTTGCGCGCTCATTGTACTTAGCATAAGCAGATAACTTGATTTTTTGCGTCGGATGTTGTAAACTATGGGTGCGAAACAAGCATTTCTGTAAGGTTTTGTACTTTTCGACCGATTGATCGTATCGTCAATGCCTAAACAACCTGTCAGCCGCGATAACCGACATAAGGCACTGGACACAACCGTCTCAAACCTTACAAAACGCTATGGCGAGGGCGCGGTGATGCTGCTTGGGGCCGCCGCGCAGCACGTGGCCGTCATTCCCACCGGATCGCTTGCTCTTGATATGGCGCTTGGCGTTGGAGGCGTGCCGCGCGGGCGGATCACCGAAATCTACGGGCCCGAATCATCTGGCAAAACAACGATCTGCCAGCATATCATCGCCCAAGCACAGCGGCGCGGCGGCATCTGCGCCTACATTGACGCAGAACACGCGCTGGATCCGATCTATGCGGCGCGTTGCGGCGTTGACCTGAATAACCTGTATGTGTCACAACCCGACACAGGCGAGCAGGCGCTCGAAATCGCAGAAGCGCTCATTCGCTCTAGCGCGCTCGATGTGGTGGTGGTAGACTCTGTGGCGGCCCTGGTTCCCCGCGCCGAGATCGAAGGCGACATGGGTGATAGCCACGTTGGACTGCAGGCCAGGCTGATGAGCCAGGCGCTGCGTAAGCTTACCAGCGCCATTAAGCAGTCCAACACGGTGATGATCTTCACCAACCAACTGCGCCAAAAGATCGGCGTCATGTTCGGCAACCCGGAAACCACCACGGGTGGGATGGCGTTGAAATTCTACGCTTCGCTGCGCTTGGATGTGCGGCGAATCGAGACCATCAAGCTCGGCAATGAAATGGTGGGCAATCGAACTCGCGTCACGGTGAAGAAGAACAAGGTTGCGCCGCCGTTTCGCGTGGCTGAGTTCGATATCATGTTCAATGAAGGAATTTCGCGTGAAGGAGACATTCTCGATTTGGGTGTCTCCACGGGCGTGGTGGAAAAGCGCGGCAGTTTCTACCTGTTCGGCGATGCCAAACTTGGTCAAGGTCGCGAGAACTGCAAACAATTCTTGCGCGAAAACACCGTCTTGGCCGACACCATTGACCATCAGATTCGGATGGCCGCTGGTCTGGTGGCATCAGCCCAGCAGACATAGGCCCGCAGTGGCCTGACTGTCCGCCTCCGTTGCTCCACAGCTTAGCATCCAGCCGAGATGACCGTCGTCTTGGCTGGTCGGCTCGTCAATTTTGCATGCTTTCGTCCGTATTCAGGGATTTTACGGCTTATTATTCTTTGTTGTCCAGTCGTGCATTATTCGGATAGGCTCTGAGGGACCTACAGGATATGATGCAACGCTTGCATAACCAACCGATCGTTCATCGCCCGGAAAGCCTGCGGTCCCTGTTGCTTGAGTGCGTTTGAAAACACATTCGGCCCCATGAGCTTGCGCACCGGCTGTATGCCTTTGCCAGGTTTGGGCTTTTTGTTTTTGATCGGCCTCAGATGAGAGATGTCGAGGGGCGTAGCCATAGCTGTGGGTATCCACAGCTATTTTTGTTGGCGCAAAGGTTAGGCTGCGATGGGATCAAAGACGATTACGGCCCTGGTTTTTCAGAAAACAGCGCGTGATCGCGTCAATGTCTTTCTCGATGAGGTGTACGCATTTGGGTTGGCTGCCATCCTGGCCGCGCCCCTGCGTGTTGGGCAGGTTCTGAGCGAGCAGGAGATTGACGCCCTGCGTGCGGCTGACTTGGAAGAGCACGCTTGGAACCTGGCGCTGAAGTTTCTGAGTTTTCGGCCGCGCAGCGAAGTGGAAATACGCCGTTATCTGGCCGGCAAAGGACTGGATGCCGCAGCCACAGACCAGATTATTGAGCGCCTGGTTCGGCTAGGGTATGTAGACGATCAGGCTTTTGCCCGGGCCTGGGTTGCCAGTCGCAGCCTATTACGCCCGAAAGGGCCACGCGCGCTGCAATACGAACTACGCAGCAAAGGTGTGGCGCCCGACGTGATTGAAGAGGCGCTGGAAGACCTGGCCGCCGATGAGGCAGCCTACGCCGCAGTCAGCAAACCAGCCGCGCGCTGGCGCGCACTAGAATCAAGCGCGTTCAAGCAGAAGGTGCAAGCCTTTCTGGCGCGGCGAGGTTTTGATTATGATATTATTCAAAAAACGGTTGAACGCCTGCTGGCTGAAGTTGATCCCGCAGGCGCCGTTGAGCACCATTCAGAAAATCGCCACTAATGGCAACTGTCCCCGCCAGAAGATCGGACATGCCAGAAAGGACACATACGTATGCCACCTCCCGGAGTAATTACCCTGCTCGTGGGAATTGTGCTCCTGATACTGGGCGTCGTTGTTGGTTATTTCGTTGGCTTCGATCGGCACAAGAAGAAAACCGAAGCCACGATTCAATCTGCAGAACTGCGCGCCGCTCAGATTATCAGCGAAGCTGAAGCCCAAAGCAAGGAACTTGTTCTCAAAGGAAAAGACGAAACGATTCAGCTGCGCGAAGAAACGGAACGCGAACTGGACCGCCGGCGCCGCGATTTGCAGCGCCTCGAAGAGCGCGTGGACAAACGCCAGGAACAACTGGACAAACGCAGCGAGCAGGTGGAGCAGCGCGAGAAACGACTCAATCAGCGCCAAAGCACGGTTGATAAACGCTTCAAAGACCTGGAGAAGATGGAAAGCCAGCACATCGCTGAGCTGGAGCGAATCTCCGCCCTGACGCAAGAAGAGGCCAAGCAGCTTCTGCTCAAGAGCATCGAACAGGACACGCGCCAGGACATGGCCAAGGTCATTCGCGCGGTCGAGGCTGAAGCGAACGAAGAGGCCGAACGCCGCGCGCGCCGCGTCATTATCATGGCGATGGAACGCCTGGCATCAGACCAGGTGTCAGAGTCAACCGTTTCGGCCGTTGCCCTGCCCACCGACGAAATGAAGGGGCGCATCATTGGCCGTCAAGGCCGCAACATCCGCGCGATCGAGGCCGCCACTGGGGTTGACCTGGTGGTAGACGATACGCCAGAAGCAATTATCATTTCCAGCTTCGACCCGGTGCGGCGCGAGGTCGCGCGCCTGGCTTTGACCAAACTCGTGCAAGATGGGCGCATTCATCCCACGCGCATCGAGAAAGAAGTGGAAAAAGCGCGCGAAGAGGTTGAACGCGCGATGCGTGAAGCCGGAGATCAGGCCGCCATTGAGACGGGATTGCAGGGGCTGCACCCTGAGATTCTCAAACTGGTGGGGCGACTCAAGTTCCGCACCAGTTACGGCCAGAATCAGTATTATCACGCCATCGAAACCTCTCACCTGGCTGGCATGATCGCCACCGAGTTGGGCGCGGACGTCAAAGTCGCCAAGATGGGCGGCCTCCTGCACGACTTGGGCAAAGCAGTCAGCCACGAGGTGGAAGGGCCACATGCGCTGGTAGGCGCAGAAATCGCCAAACGCTACGGCGTCCCGCCCAAGGCCGTCAACTGCATTGCCGCTCACCACAATGAGGTAGAAGCCGAAACGCTGGAAACGATCATCGTCGCCACTGCGGACGCCATCTCCGGCGCTCGCCCCGGCGCCCGGCGTGAGGCGCTCGAAACTTATGTCAAACGCTTGACCGCCCTGGAGGAGATTGCAAACTCTTTCGAGGGGGTTTCCGAGTCGTTCGCCATTCAAGCCGGGCGCGAAATCCGTGTGGTCGTGCGGCCTGACTCGACCGACGACATGGCGGCCATCAAGCTGTCGCGCGATATTGCCAAGAAGGTTGAAGACAACCTGGAATACCCCGGCCAGATCAAAATTACGGTCATCCGCGAGATGCGGGCCGTAGACTATGCCAAGTAATATCAGACGTCAAACTTCGGAAATCTTGTAGACTTCCGAAGTTTGAGAGCGTTTCCTTTGTCGTGACCCAACGTCTTGCCTTGCGCATCTCATGCATGCCACGGCCTTCTAACATGGATTCACTGGCGGTGGTGGTGCTTGCCCCCAGGCAGATGCAGCATCCATACATCATCGCAGGGTTCGAGTGTGCACGGAGGTAACACGACAATGGAGATCATCAAAGTTTCAGCGCAATCCCGCTCTCCGGCCGTGGCCGGGGCGATCGCCGGCGTGGTTCGAGACATCAATCATGCCGAGGTGCAAGCCGTCGGCGCCAGCGCCGTGAATCAGGCCATCAAGGCCATTGCGATTGCCAAGGGCTATCTGGCCCAGGATGGAATTGACATCATCTGTATTCCATCGTTCACCGAAATTGAAATCCAGGGACAGGAGCGCACCGCTGTGCGTCTCACCGTAGAACCAAGAGAAAGACCTTGAAAAAAAACAGGGGGCGAGAAAATTCTCGCCCCCTGTTTTTTTCTCGGCCACGCCGCGCTAGTTCAACTCCTCAGCCCCATGCTCGTCAGTATCATCCAGGTTTTCGAGCGCCGTCGCGTCCGGCGCATGACCTTCCGAAGCCGCCTTGCGCTTGACTGAACACCCGCCGCAGGTCCCGCAGGTGCGGGGCTGCTCCTTACCGCGGTTTTCAAGAATATCGTCCGCGGCAATCTCCACCAGAGAGTCGTCCTCCAACTGCAAGAACATGGTGCGCTGCAGTGGATTCAGCTTGCGCACCCGCCCTACGCCCTGCTTGCTCAAAACGGTGCTGCCGACTTTGGGCAATTGGGAGCGCGCATCCTCATAGGTGTCGTTTTCATACGACAAGCAGCACAAGAGGCGGCCGCACACGCCGGAGATTTCGGTCGGGTTCAAAGGCAGGTTCTGCGATTTTGCCATCTTGATCGAGACCGGCGCGAACTCGCGCAGCCATGATGAGCAGCAGAGGCGGCGACCGCACTTACCCACGCCATCCAAGAACTTGGCCTGGTCGCGCACGCCAATCTGGCGCATCTCGATCCGGCAACGAAAGAGGCGCGCCAGGTCGCGCACCAACGCGCGAAAATCAATGCGCTTATCCGCCGTGAAATAGATAATCAAGCGGCCGCCATCGAAATTATATTCGGTGCGCACCACTTTGATCGGCAGACGATGCTCGACCGCCTTCTGTCGTGCGCGTGTCAAGGCCTCAGCCTCACGTTGACGGTAAAGCTCTCGCTCCACCATGTCCCAGGCCGTGGCGCGGCGCACCACATGTTTGAGGCCGCCGCTCAACTCAGCGGTTGACACATCGCCGGGCGGCATGATCACACATCCCACCTCGCGGCCACGCGCCGTATCTACCACCACGTATTCCCCCGGTCTCAGGTCCATAAAACGGTTCGGATCGAAATAGTAGACCTTGGTGACGGGCCGAAAACTGATACCAACAACGGTTGGCATAATCGTTGCTCCTCATGGATTTACGATCCATGCTGCGGATCCAGCAAGTGGATCATCGAAGGCTTAGACGCTCAGGCTGCCAGAGTCGGTATGCGACCGATGGCGCGCCTGTTTTGATCGGCCGGGCCCTAATTCGGTGAAACGTGCGGCAGGCGCAGCAGCAGCACATCAAGCGCCAGGCGCACATTGACATTGCCTTCTAACCACTGCGCCGTGCGCACCGTCATCTGCAGACTGGCGCGCGCCTGCGCCAACGGGACGCGTCGCGCCAGTTCGGCCAGGTCCGCGGCCCTGTCCACATTGATGGCGCGCCCTCCGGCGCCCTGCTGATACAGCCACACATCGCGCCACCAACTCTGCCAGGTGTGCAGCGTCGGCGCAACCTGGTCGCCATGCGCAGCCAGGTTTGCCGCATACGCCAGGCGTTCCACGCGACTGGCGGCCAGCAGGCCGGCCAGGTCATCGAGCTGCTGGCTGCGCTGTTCCAGCGCGGCGCGGTCGGCGGCCAACAGTTTGGCATATCCCAGGCGGCCATTACTCAGCCGCGCCAGCAGGGCGGCTTGTACAGGCAAAAGACCGTGCTGCGCGCGCAAGTGCTGTTCAATCGTTTCCTGCGCCAGTGGTCGCAGGCTGACCACCTGGCAGCGCGAGACGATGGTCGGCAGCAGGGCCTCGCGGCGCTCGCTGAGCAAGAGGATCACCACGGCTGCGGGCGGCTCTTCGAGTGTTTTGAGCAGTGCGTTGGCCGCCGCGGGAGTTGCCAGGTGCATTTGTTCGATAATGAAAACCTTGCGTTGCCCCATCAACGGCGACAACGCCGCCTCACGCACCACACTGTCCCGAATCAGTTCGACGCCGATGGCGCTGGCGTCGGCCGCAGGCGCAATCATGCGCAGGTCAGGATGAAAGCCGCCCGCCGTCTTGTGGCACGCCGCGCATGATTCGCATGGCCGCGCCGCCGCATCGGGGGCGGTGCAGAGCAGGGCGCGTGCAAAGCCGAGCGCCAGCGTCATTTTGCCAACGTTCGCGGGGCCTAAAATGCAGTAGGCATGTCGCACCTGGTTGCTGACCAATGTCTGGCGCAACCAGTGTACGGCCCAATCATGTCCAATCACATTGTGCATGGCAGCTTGGTCAGGTTGGTTAGGAAGATTACATTCGATTGCTGCGCAAAGATACCACAGACACCCCCAGATGTCAAGCATTTTACTACCCGCGTCCGATCGTCCAAACCTGGCAACGCAGCCGCAGGTGCGCCGCGGACACTGATAGGGCTTGCGCATGGCCTTTGACAAAAAAATAAGGCAGTGGTATGCTGACCACATGGCACGATGTGTCATTTTGTGTTTCATCTTGCAGGAGGTTTGCCTCGTATGTCTGATTTTTCTGCGCTCCCATCCTTTGCGCCCTGGGTTGAGCTTCCAGACCCGCGCCAGGCCCTGGCCGCGACCGATCCTGTCATTTATGCCGCGATTGAAAAGGAACGCGCGCGGCAAACGACCGGCATTGAACTGATTGCTTCTGAAAACTACGTCAGTCCGGCTGTGCTTGCGGCCATGGGCTCGGTTTTGACCAATAAATACGCCGAGGGTTATCCCGGTCGTCGTTATTACGGCGGTTGTGAATTTGTGGATGTGGTGGAACAACTCGCTATTGATCGCGCGCAGCAGCTCTTTGGCGCCGAACATGCCAATGTACAGCCTCACTCTGGCGCGCAGGCCAATGCCGCCGTGTACATGGCGTTCCTTGAGCCGGGCGACACGGTTCTGGGATTGAAACTGGATCATGGCGGACACCTGACCCATGGATTCCATCTCAATCAGTCGGGCAAGCTGTACAATTTCAAGCACTACGGGGTCAACCAAGAGACGGAGCGCCTGGACTATGACGAGCTGGAGGCGCTGGCGCAAGAGCACCACCCCAAACTCATCGTTGTCGGCGCCAGCGCCTACCCGCGCCATTTTGATTTCCCGCGGCTGCGCGCCATCGCCGATAGTGTGGGCGCCCACGTCATGATGGACATGGCGCACGTCGCCGGGCTGATTGCCGCCGATCTACATCCCGATCCGGTGCCCTACTGCGACGTTGTGACCAGCACTACCCACAAGACGCTGCGCGGCCCGCGCGCCGGCCTGATTTTGTGCAAAGAAGAATGGGCCAAAGCCATTGACAAAGCGGTGTTTCCGGGGATCCAAGGCGGGCCGTTGATGCACATCATCGCAGCCAAAGCGGTGGCCTTCCACGAAGCCGCCCAGCCCGATTTCGTGGCCTATCAGCAGCGCGTCCTGGACAATGCCCAGGCGCTGGCGGCAGAACTGGCGCGCCAGGGCCTGCGCCTGGTCAGCGGCGGCACCGACAATCACCTGATGCTGGTGGATCTGACGCCGGCTGGCGTCACCGGCAAAGCGGCCGAAAAGGCGCTGGATGCGGCGGGAATTCACACCAACAAGAACATGATTCCCTTTGATCCCAAGCCGCCCCTAACAGCCAGCGGCATTCGCCTGGGCACGCCGGCCGCCACGACACGCGGCTTCAGTCCAGAGGACATGCGCCAGGTCGGGCGTTGGATTGGTGAAATCGTTCACCACGTCGAAGACCAGGCCGTCATCGCACGCGTACACCGCGACGTGATCGAGTTCGCCAGCCGCTTTCCTGTGCCCGCGTAAGAGATAGACTTCCGAACTCTGCCAAACTTCAGAAGTCTGCGGATTTGCCAAGTCGCGGCAGTTGGTTATAATAGAGGAAGTTAGGGCGGTTAGCTCAGTTGGCTAGAGCGCGTCGTTGACATCGACGAGGTCAGAGGTTCGAGCCCTCTATCGCCCACCAAACGCCATGGCGTTGTCGCCACGGCGTTTTTGTTTTGTAGGCTGTTTGTTCGCCGCGGTGAATTGACGCGGCGCACGGGGTGTGCTAGAATCGCTGCACGTGAAAAACAGAAAGCGATGACCAGGACGAGTAGGCGCGTGTTGTCACGCCAGAGAATAGGGGCCATAGGCTGCAAGCCCCTGTCGTGAACGACGCGTTGAAAACCACCTGGGAGCGAATGTCTGAACCTGGCCTTGCCAGCAGTAAGAGATTCCGGTTGGCGCCGTTAGCGGCCAAAGAGTGGAAATGCCTGCGCGGATGGCGCGGCATCTCAACCTGGGTGGAACCGCGAGCCTCTCGTCCCAACGACGAGAGGCTTTTTGTTATCGAAAAATCAGGATCGTAAGGAGGAGAAATCATGGCGAAGTCAAGTCAACTCGAAAAGGATGATCTATACAAGGTGCGTCATTCGGCTGCGCACGTCATGGCGCAGGCGGTGATGGAGATGTTCCCCGGACAGGCGCGCATTGCCATCGGCCCGCCTATCGAAGACGGCTTCTACTATGACTTCGAGCTGCCGCGTGGCTTGACGCCCGAAGACCTGGAGGTGATCGAAAAGCGCATGCGCCAGATCATCGGCGGGCGTCACCCCTTCCTGCGGCGCGAGGTCAGCGCAGACGAGGCGCGCGCGCTCTTCAACGAACAGCCCTACAAGCTAGAGTTGATCGCGGGCCTGGCGCAAGGCGGCGTAGATGAGTACGGCAACGAGACGGACGAAGCGCCGGTGATTAGCACCTACAAGCACGACGTGTTCGAAGACCTGTGTCGCGGGCCGCATGTCGAGCATACGGGGCAAATTCCGGCCGATGCGTTCAAGCTGATGAGCGTGGCCGGCGCGTACTGGCGCGGGGATGAAAACAACGCCATGCTGCAGCGCATCTACGGCACGGCCTGGCGCAACAAGAACGAGTTGAACCAGTATCTGCAGATGCTCGAAGAGGCCAAGAAGCGCGATCACCGCAAGTTGGGCAAGGAGTTGGAAATCTTCACCTTCGATGACGAGGTGGGACCGGGGCTGCCCCTGTGGCTGCCGCGCGGCGGCGTGTTGATCGAAGAACTGGAGCGGCTGGCGAAAGAGATGGAGATGAAGGCCGGCTATGAGCGCGTGCGCACGCCGCACCTGACGAAGGAGTCGCTTTTCCTGCGCAGCGGGCACCTGCCGTACTACGCGGAGAGCATGTATCCACCGATGGAGTTGGAAGGCGTCCGCTACTACGTCAAGCCGATGAACTGCCCCATGCACCACAAAATCTTTGCCGCCAAACCGCGCAGCTATCGCGACCTGCCCCTGCGCCTGGCTGAGTACGGCACCTGCTATCGTTACGAAAAAAGCGGCGAGCTGTTTGGGCTGATGCGCGTGCGCTCGATGCAGATGAACGACGCGCACATCTACGTGCCAGAGGCGCAGTTCGAGCAGGAATTCATGGGCGTCATCGCGATGTACCGGCAGTACTTCGATCTGTTTGGGATTGAAAAGTATGTCATGCGCCTGAGCACGCACCATGCCAAGGGGTTGGGCAAGAAGTACATTGACAACGAGCGCCTGTGGCTCAAGACGGAGGAGATGGTGCGCAACGCCATGCGCAACGGCGGCGTACCCTTTGTGGAAGTGCCGGACGAAGCCGCGTTTTATGGCCCCAAGATTGACGTGCAGATTTGGAGCGCGATTGGCCGTGAGTTTACGCTGGCGACGAACCAGGTGGACTTTGCGCAGCCCGGGCGCTTCGATCTCAAGTTCATCAACCAAAACGGCGAAGATGAAATGCCGCTCGTCATTCACCGGGCGCCGCTGAGCACGCACGAGCGCATGATCGGCTTTCTCATCGAGCACTACGCGGGCAACTTCCCGGTTTGGCTGGCGCCAGAGCAGGTGCGCGTCATCCCGATCACCGACAATCACAACGACTATGCCGTCAGCCTGGCGCGACGCCTGCGCGACGAAGGCGTGCGTGCGGATTCCGATCTTGGCTCCGAGCGCATGAACGCCAAGATTCGTAAGGCGCAAGGCATGAAAGTGCCGTACATGCTGGTCGTGGGCGATCAGGAGGTAGCGAACGACGCAGTCTCTCTGCGCCGGCGGGATGGCTCGCGTCAGGACGGGATGCCGGCGAGTGAGTTCATGGCGCTAGTGAAAGCGCGCATCGCCAGTCGCGCCGCTGCTCTGTAAGCGTAACAAGCCGCCGCCGCTGAGGCGTTAAGCGTCAGCGGCGGCTTTTGCTTCATTTAATAAAGTCGTAGATGCCGTCGCGCTGTGGCCAGGCCTGACCGCAAGCCGGGCAGGTCAACGCGTCCGCGGCGACGACAAGAGCGTTGTGATGGCAGGCTGGGCAACGAAACAGGCCATCGGGGGGAGAGGATGGCGCGGCGGCCGCAACCTGCGCCTGCACAAAGATACTCGGGGCCAGCCTCAGTCCGCTGGCGTAACGCTGCAGCCAACTATCGAGCGCGGCCAGGCGCGCGGCGGACCAGCGGCGCTTGAAAAATTCCGCGCGGAAGTGCGAGACCGCGACTTGACGTTGGACAGCAAACCCAGCTCGCTGCAGCTGCTGTAAGACCCAGGTGGGATGGAAGTCGAAGTTGAGCGGTGCAAATTCATAAGGCTCAGGCGCGAAGGGGCTCCAGGTTTGCCGGCGCAGGGCAAAGCGCAGAATGGACTTCAGATTGCGTTTGTTGGCAAACTCAAGGATGAAGGCGCCGCCCGGGCGCACGATCCGCCGCAGTTCAGCCAGGGCGTGGGGTACATCCACCAAGTGATGCAGCACACGCACCATGACCACCGTGTCGAGCGTCTGATCCTGCAGCGGCAGCTCATAAACATTGGCGCGCACAAAGACAAAGCGTGGATCATGGCGCAGGCGTTCCTGGGCCTGGCGCAGCATAGACAACGCCGGCTCGACCAGGATCACCTGCGAGTAGCCGGCGTAGAGATCGGCAAGGCGTCCAAAACCCGCCCCAATTTCAATCAGACGCGCCCCGCGAGGCGGGAGCAGCGTGTGCAGCGCGCGGCGTTCGGCCAGGTCCTCGAACGCGCGCGCGTCAGTCCAAAATTCAACTCGATAAGCAGAACCCTCATAGTCGCAAAGGGCTGGTGGATCGGGCGGCAGGAGCGGCGCCGATCGCGGCTGTTGTTCATTGTTAGGAATGGACAAAGCAGGAACCTCACGGTTGTTTTTTATAACGCAGTCAAAATGTTTCACGTGAAACATTAACATAAGACAGCGCGATTATAGCACACAGCGAGGACAAGCGCGAAATTGCTATTGATTGTTTGACAGCCATGAAACACATTGGTATAATTGGCAGCGGATTGACCGGTCGCGCGCAACGGCTGGCGCCAATCAATGCGCACGGAGCCATTGGGCTATCACCCTGGCCTGACGTCGGGAACGATGTCACCGTGGATCGTCTTGCACCCGGAGCGGCCATCAACTAACTTGGCCTCGTGGTCGGTTCGCTGGCAATGCAGCGGAGGAACCTCATCAACGACATCTTTGTTCAATGCTCAACCGTGAGGTTGCATGACACTTAGCATAGGTTCATCAGAGCAATGATGACGTTGAATCTCGACCAGGGTACGCGGGATAGGTCGAGATTTTTTTTGGAGAAGGCCAGCTGATGCAAAACCAAGATAGCGACAAGTCAGTCCACGAGGAAGAAGATTTTGCCACCTTGTTTGCGGCGTATCTGGGCGATAAACAGAGCCATCTACGCCCACAACATGGCGACTTGGTGCAGGGGGTCGTCGTGGCCATTTCAGACAAAGAACTGGTTCTCGATATCGGCGCCAAGCAAGATGGCATCGTTCCGGCCAGCGACCTGGCGAAACTAGATCCGACGGCGCGCGCCAGGTTAGCCGTAGGCGCCACAATTCCGGCGATTGTGGTCAATCCCCACAATTTAGCGGGAGAGCTGATTCTTTCGATCTACCTGTCACAGCAGGAGCAAGATTGGCTGCAAACGCAAGCCATCCTGGAATCAGGGGCGATCACCGAACAAGAAGTCGTGGGCTATAACCGCGGCGGCTTGACGGTATCCTTTGGCAGCATCCGCGGCTTTGTCCCGGCATCGCATCTGGCGGATTATGGCCGTTCGTCAGAAGCAGAACGCGTCGATCGCTTGAGCAGTTACGTGGGGCAGATGCTGCCAGTCAAAATCATCGAAGTGGACCGGAAGAAGCGGCGGTTGGTGTTCTCCCATCGCCTGGCCGAGCAAGAACTGCGTGAGCAGCGCCGCGCTTCACTGTTGGATGAACTGCAAGCGGGGCAGATCGTAGAAGGTCGCGTGACGGCGATTCGGCCCTTTGGCGTGTTTGTGGATATTGGCGGCGCGGATGGTTTGATTCATCTGAGCGAACTCGATTGGCAGATCGTGAAGAACCCACACGATGTGGTGACCGTTGGCGAGACCATTCGGGTGATGGTGCTGCGGCTGGATGACAACCGCCAGCGCATTGCCCTGAGCCGGCGCCGCACATTACCCAATCCCTGGGAAATGGTCGCCCAGCGCTACCATCCTGGGCAAATCGTTCAGGTGCGCATTACCAAGCTGATGGAATTTGGCGCTTTTGCCGAGATCGAACCCGGCATCGAGGGCATGATTCACTTGTCGGAGCTGTCGCATCGCCCCATTCGGCATCCAAACGAGGTGGTCGAGGTGGGGCAGGAAGCGTCGGCGCAGATTCTGCGTATCGAATCGAATCGCCAACGCATTGCGTTGAGCCTACGCCGCGCCGCCACGGATTGGATTGCGGCTGACGACAGCCACGCCAACCAGGCGGGTGAGTATATTTTTATCGAGAACGAGTACAACGATTCACTCGTTGATGAGACATAAACGAAAGCGTCCATCTCAGGGAATGACCGGTTCCCATCGAGAAGGGAGGTGAGACCATGACAGTACAACTTCGACCCGGTGAGTCGCAGGATAACCTGCTGAAGCGCTTCCGCAAGGCAGTCGCTGAGGCGCGCATCCTGCCCACAGTGCGCCAGAAGCGTTGGTTTACGCCCAAGAGCGAGCTTCGGCGCATCAAAAAGCAGAAGGCCATTCGCAAAGCTCGACGCACCATGCGCAAGCGTGAGATGAGAATTCAGAGCTAAGAAACTGTTTGAGATGCTCACACAAAGACACAGAGACGCAAAGAAAGAGGCTATTCGCTGTCATTTCCAGCTTCTCTCTGTGCTCTTTGTGTCTTCGTGTGAGATAAGTTTGATCTTTTCAAACAGCCTGTAAGAGCTACGCACCGGTTCAACAGGATGGCAAAAAAGCGGCGCGTAAGCGCTTCCATGATTGTCACCTCGGATCCCGGATTGCGTTGTGCTGATAGCGGCCCGGCCTTTCGCACTGTTTTTGAGGAGTAACGATTCGAATGTCAAAAGACGAAGAAGATAAGATTACCGTTGAGGGCACCATTACTGAGACTTTGCCCAACACCATGTTTCGCGTGGTGATGGATAACGGCCACGAGGTGCTGGCCTATCTTTCAGGCAAGATGCGCAAATACTATATCCGGGTACTGCTAGGCGACCGTGTACGTATTGAGCTTTCGCCGTATGATCTCACGCGTGGCCGCATTGTTTATCGCCACAAGAAATAGCAGCCGGGCCAGACGACTTTCTGCTGCATCCGGTTCGCTTTTCTAACTCTATCCCTCGACGACTGAGGGTCATCCACAAGACCCTGCCTGGGCGTCCACGGCAGGGTCTTTGACAAGTAGTGTGTTTTTTGTTTGACAAGTTCCTAGATTGTAGGTATACTGCAATTGCTTTTAGATGCAGTCCCATCCATGTTGAGCACATCATCATGATTGGCGTGCACCAACCCAAACGACACCGTTTAGGTCATCGGTCTCCATCATTTTTATTGAGGAGGTGATGGTTCGAACGAAAAACTTCGCTTGATTTCACGCTATCTGCGCAACTTGTGCATGTTTTTTCCTTTTGCCTGTAACCCATTTTGAATCGGAGGAGAAGTATGTTACGTAAGTTCAGTACACTGATCGGCCTGCTCCTGGTAGTAGGCATGGTCTTGAGCGCCTGCGGTGGTGCGGCAACGCCCACGAAGGCGCCAGAGGCCACGAAGGCGCCAGAGGCCACCAAAGCCCCAGAGGCCACCAAAGCCCCAGAGGCCACAAAGGCCCCAGTAGCGACAGGCCCCAAGGGCGAAATCACCCTGTGGCACGCCTACGGCACCGGCAGCGCGGAAGAGAAGGCGCTGACGCAGGCCCTGGCCGCGATGAAGGCCGAAATGCCCGATGTCAAGGTCAACGTGCTGCAGATTCCGTTCGACCAGGTTTTCAACAAGTGGGAGACGGAAGTGGCAGCCGGCGGCGGCCCTGACATGTTCACGGTGCCGAATGACAACACCGGCAACCAGGTGCGTGCGGGTCTGCTCGCCCCACTGGATGATCTGTTGAAGGGCAAGACCGATGCCTTCCCGCCCGCCAGCTTCGAAGGCGCGGTCGTTGATGGCAAGGTGTACGGCGTGCCTGGCATCATCAAGGCCGTGGCGCTGTACTACAACAAGAGCACCATCCCGACGCCGCCTGCAACCACCGACGAACTGCTGGCCATGGTCAAGGCTGGCAAGAAGATCGAAATCAACCAGAACAACTACCACAACTTCGGCTGGCTGACCGGCGCGTTCGGCGGCAAGCTGATGGATGCCGATGGCGTTTGCACGGCTGACAAGGGCGGCTTTGCCGAGGCTCTGCAGTTCATGGCCGACCTGAAGGCCGCTGGCGCTGACTTCCAGACCGACGGCGGCAAGGCCGACACCCTGTTCCGCCAGGGCCAGGCTGACATGATCATCAACGGCCCCTGGACGCTGGGCGATTACAAGAAGGACCTCGGCGACAAGCTGGGCGTCGCCCCGATGCCCGCTGGCCCCAAGGGCCCCGCGACCCCGCTCGCTGGCGTAGACTACTGGCACGTCAACCCCAACATCTCGGCCGATCAGCAGAAGCTGGCGGTTGATGTGGCGCTGTATCTGTTTGGTCCCAAGGGCGCGCAGATCTACTCCGATGTGGCCGGCAGC
>UETR01000045.1_pt1 | contig 24240 bp, 19 predicted proteins | sample 1817881 | NCBI WGS metagenome assembly UETR01 (sample SAMEA4730918, study PRJEB27012) | Candidatus Amarolinea aalborgensis | place: Denmark | collected 2014-01-09
GATCTGCCGTCTATTTGATTGGGAAACCTGGCGGCTGGAGCAGATCGTGACGCGCCTGCATGCGCAAGGCCGCCTGCAGCGAGACGTGACGATCGAGGGACGTCCGGGAAGGTATTTGCAGGGGCAGGAGATTGAAGAGGGTGAGAGCAAGGAGAGAGGGGGAACCTACGAATGATGTCAACGAATAGATGGCAGCTGGCTGCGGCTGTAGCCGGCATTTTGTTGGGGGCGCTGCTGTTGGCTGGCGCGGGGCAGCGGACGGCGGCGGCAGCAGTCAGCGCCGCGCCGCGCATGATCAGCGCGGCCGACGCAGGTCAGGCCGGCAATATCGTGTACACCGTACGGCGTGGAGACACGCTGTATTCCATCGCACGGCGCTACCGCACCTCCGCGCTCACGCTGATGCGCATCAATCAACTCAGCAATCCCAATCGCATCTACATTGGACAGCGCCTGCTGATCCCGGTCGCAGGCCCGACGCCAGCGCCGACGACGGCGCCCGTGGAGCCGGTGGAGGAGATCACCATCATCCAGCCCTCGATGGGGATGACGATCACCAGCCCGGTTATCGTGCGCGGCGTTGGGCGCGGCTTCGAGCAGAACCTGGGCGTGCGCATTCTGGACGCCGCCGGTTTTGAGATCGGCGGCGGTAATGCCATGATTAGCGGCGAGTTAGGTCAGCGCGGGCCGTACACCGGAGTGATCACCTTCACGGTGCCGGCCAACGCGCAGCCGGGCCGCATCCAGGTTTTTGCCGCCAGCCCGCGCGACGGCGCGTTCGAGCATCTCAACTCGGTTTCTGTGCAGCTGCCTGGCTCAGGGCTGGACGCTGCGCTGGAGAAGCTTAAGGCCGCGTTGGAGTCGGCTGACCAGGCGGCGCTGGAGCAACTGCTGGGGCGGCCATTCCTCTTTGGCCTCTACCGCAGCGAAGGGCTGCAGAGTGAAGACCCGGCGCAGGTCATGGGGCTGCTGACGTCGTATGGCTTGGGCAATCCCAAGATCTTTGTAGATTTTTCTGTGGATGCGCGCAAACTGCTGGAAAAATCCGGCGGCGCGCCCGCAGGGGTTGAGCATGTGGCCTACAGCACCGGCTGGGGCGCGGATGGCGCCTGGTCCGCGTTTCTTTACCTGGGCAGCCAGGGGGGCCAGATGCGCTGGACTGGCATCGTGTTGGTTTCGCCTGAGGCAAGAGATTTCTAACCAGCGAGCTACCGCAGCCGCACGCGGCCGAGGACAGCGGCTTGTTCGGTCAGATTGACAGGTAATTGAAACTGCGTGGTGGGATCATGCAGGCTGACCAGGATGTCGTATTCGCCGCTGGCGGCGTCGGCCGGCAGGGTCAGGCGATAGTGCTCCTCGCGCAATCGCCCGACCTGCCAATCCGTTGGGGGCGTGTCTTCGATGTTGGCCGGCCAGTCAACGCTCACGGCCGTCTCTTCGCTGGCCGCATGGCGCAGACTCGTCACCACGACATAGTCCACGCGCAGGCGCTGCAGCGGCCGCCAGAACAAGACCAGATCGAGAGCCTGGCCGGGCGCGAGGCTGCGGCGATTGACGTCGTAGCCCACCAGTTCAATTTGGTCGTCGAAATTGAGCGCCACCGGGTTGGGCAGGCCGGCCTCGGTGAGACGCGGTTCGATGCGCAGATCGCTCAGCGGCGCACGCACGGCGCCTGCGGTCGCGGTCAGCCTGGCAGGGACCGCGGCGCCGTCGCTGGCGCGGGTGACGCTGACGAACAGGCGGCAGGCGCACGGCGCGGGTGCGGTCTCCGGCAGGCGAAGCTGATGCTCGTCGCGCACCTGTTCGCCGGCCCGCCAGCGGCTGGTGGCATAGTTGCCGCGGGCGGGGAAACTATCCTGGCGCAGGATAACCAGGTCGGCGTCATCCACGATGATCAGGCTGATGCTGTAATCGGCGCCAGGCGCGGTCAGGGCCTGCCAGAAGAGCGTCACCTTCAGGGTCTGGCCGGGCGTCAGGTCGGTTTCTGGAATGGAAACCGCGCGCAGGCGCAGGGTTTGGTCGAAGGTGGCATCCACTGCGCTGGCGGCGGCGACGGCGGCCGGGCTGGGCGCTGACGGCGCGGCGTAGGCGGGCGCGATGGTGAACCAGGGAATCGCCGCGGCCAGGAGGATCAAACCGCTGCCCAGCCACAGGCCCACCCGATCGCGCCACACGAAGGGCGTCAACGTGTTGACGCCCGCAGCCCAAAGCACAGCGACGGCGGCCACGGCGGGGAAGAGATAGCGACCTTGCGGCGGGTAGAGGGTGGCCCAGCCCCAGACGGATACGAAGACGATGAGGCACCAGGTGATCAGCAGCCACAGCTTGAGTGAGCTGCCGCGCGCCGCGCGTGCCAGATGCTCGCTGGCCGTGCGTTCGACCAGGCGCAGGCGGTTGAACCGCCACCAGACGATCAAGGCCCCCAGGCAGCCGACGATCCCCACGATGGTCAGGACATTGTAGACCACGTAGACCCAGGCGGGCGGGGGCACGTTGAGCCAGCCGAATAAGGCCCAGAACGAGCGCCAGGCATAGTTGCCTTGCTGCACGAACTCAGTCCAGGTCGGCCAATCCGGCCGCGGGGGCAGCAGTTCGAAGAGGCTGCGCAGGCCAAAGACATTGCCGCTGAGCAGCAGGTTGCGGACGTACCACCAGCCCGCGACGAGGAACGCCAGGCCGAAGGTGATGCCGTGCCACTGCCAAAAATAGGCCCAGGAACGTTCATGCATGGCAAACGCGGTCAGGATAATGAAGGTGAGCGGCAGGAGCAGCAGGGCGCTTTGTTTGGTCAAGGCAGCAAGCCCCAGCGCCAGGCCCAGGCTGATCAGGCGGCGCGTGGTGGGCGGCCGGTTGAGGGTGCGGGCGAGCAGCAGTAGAATCAGCGCGGTGGCGGCCACGACCAGGTTGTCGTTGTTGACCGAAGCGCTGATGAAGATGAACTGCGGATTGGTTGCCACGAACAGCGCCGCCAGTTGGGCAATGGCAGGCTGGTTGGGGAATACCTGCCAGGCCAGCCCGTAGGCGCACGATACGGTCACTGCGCCGAGCAGCAGCGAGAAAAGGCGCAGCACGCGCATGGCGAACACTGCGCCGCGCGGAGGCCAGGCGTAATCGGCCCCGTGAATGACATGATTGACATTGGCGATGGTTTCGGTCTGATTGAGCGCCGCATGTGGATTGAGGCGGATGATTCGACTGGCATCGCTGAGGTCAATGGGTAGGGTTAGCCAGTCGGCCAGTAGGTAGTAGAGCGGGGGTTGCGCAGCCAGTTGGCGCATTGGCGAGTCAGGCGCGGCCAGGGCCGGCGGCAGGCCATGGCCTTCGCGCAGCCAGCGGACAAACTGGAAGTGCAGGTCTTCATCAGGCGACTCGAAAAGCGGGTTGACCAGGCTGTAGGTCAAGCCCAACAGCAGGAAAATGATCAGAATGAGAACAAGGGGGCGCCGGGCCGCCGGTGGTTGTTGATCGAGCATGGTGCCTGTCCCAGATTGTTTGGCGGCCCGCGCGGGGCCGTGCGAGGAGATTATAGCACAGCGCGGTCAGAAGGCGAATGAACTGCCGACCAGAAAGGACGCTTGATGCACAGCGTGCCAACGGATACGCCGAATGAAGTTGAAATCATCGCAGCGGAGAACCGCTTGATCTGGCATATTCACGCTGCGCCCACGCACGCGGAGGTGAACCTGCGCGGCCATCGTGTGCGGCTGGAGGCGTTGGCCGACAGCGGGGGCGGCATCAGCGTGGTGGTTGATGCGGAAGCGCCCTTTGCCCTGGAGATGGAGGCCGGCCATACTGTTTTCTATGAATCGGCGCCCGCCGGGCGCACGGCCTATCTGCTCACCTACCTGGATCGCACCGATGTGCGCCAGGTTTGACAGAAGTCGGGTTCCCACAAGAAACCCGACTTCTTGCTCATTGACTTTCATTCCGAACAGAAGTCGGATTTCACAAGAAACCCGACTTTTTGTTTGACCTGACCTGCATCATTGGCGCTTTGCCACTGATCTGCTACACTGTCCGCAAGGCGCGCGGCCTTGCGCCCGCCCACTAGGGCGATCAGGAGTGAATGCCTCCGCCTATCGAAAAGAATCTTGTCAGCCACATTATTAATAGAAAGAGGTACATCATGTCGGTCAAGATTGTGAAGGATATTATGCACAAGGGCGTCATTGCCTGCCATCCCAACACGGCAGTGACCGAGGTTGTGCGCGTCCTGGCAGATACTGAAGTCCATGCGATTGTTGTCACCGGGCCCGACGGCGAACTGACAGGCATCATCTCGCACATGGACGTGATTCCCTTGTTTGGGCAACCGCTTGAGGGCAAAACGGCCGGCGAGATCATGACTCGTAACGTCGTCACGGTCAGCCTGGAGAATACCGTGGGTGAGGCGATGAAGCTCATGGTTGAGAAACATATTCACCGCGTAGTCGTCACTGAGGCGGGGCCGAATGGCGCGCGGATTCCAGTAGGTGTCCTTTCGACGACCGACATCGTGCGCGAGATGCGCGGGTCGCGCTGGATGTGGTATTTCAGCCCTAATCCCTGACCCCGGCGAGTCGCAACCAAGAGGCTCACAGCCGTGTGACCGGCGCGTTGCGCGCCAGTCACCGAATCAACTTGAAAAGCGAGAACAATCATGACTGCAACCATCATTGATGGCAAGGCGATAGCGGCACGCATCCGCGCGGACCTGGCGCTGGAAGTGGCCGCGCTGCGCGAGAAGACCGGCCGTGTGCCTGGCCTGGCCACCGTGCTTGTGGGGGAGAATCCAGCATCGCAGGCCTATGTCAGCTCCAAGCGCAAAGCCTGCGCGGAGCTTGGCATCGAATCGTTTGGGCACGAGATGCCGGCGTCCATCGGCCAGGCTGATTTGGAAGCGCTCGTGCGTGATCTCAACGCCAACCCGGCCGTCAACGGCATCCTTGTGCAGCTGCCGCTGCCGGGAGGCCTGGATGAAGAGGCTGTGCTGAGCACCATCAGCCTGGAAAAAGATGTAGATGGATTTCACCCGATCAACATTGGGCGGCTGAACATGAAGGGACGCCCGCCGCTGTTCGTGCCCTGCACACCGTTGGGCTGCCTGACCTTGCTCGAAGATGCGGGCGTGCACATCAGCGGCGCGGATGCGGTGGTGGTCGGTCGCAGCAACATTGTGGGCATCCCGATGGCCGCGCTGCTGCGCAACCATGACGCGACCGTCACGGTTTGTCACAGCCGCACGCGCGACCTACCCGCCAAAGTGCGCCAAGCCGACATCGTGGTGGCGGCCATCGGCCGACCGGAAATGATCAGGGGCGATTGGTTGAAGCCAGGCGCGGTGGTGATTGACGTGGGCATCAACCGGATTGCAGACGCCAGTAAGAAGAGCGGATCACGCCTGGTGGGCGATGTCGCATTCGAGGAAGCCAGGGAGGTGGCCGGCGCCATCACCCCGGTGCCTGGCGGTGTTGGCCCGATGACGATCGCCATGCTGCTGCAGAATACCGTGACCAGCTTCAAGCGCGCGCACGGGTTGTAACTCATGGCTAAAGAACGAGCGGTTGAGGAGATTCAAATTCAGATTGGCGACAGTCGCTACACGCTGACAGGCGGCGGGTTTGCGGACATGGTGGATAAGGTCAAGGGCGTGCCTGGCCGCCGCTTTCGCTCTTTTGCCAACGACAAACACTGGGTGCTGCCGGTTTCACCGGAGGAAGCCGAGACCGCGCTCAGTCCCTACCACTTGACTCTGGTGGGCAAGGCGCTGAAAGTTGCCATCATGGATCCGACCAACATGCCGACCTCGCCTGACGAGGCGCTGCCGTTGTTGCAGGAAAATCGCGCCCTCTTGGAGAAGATGATCCAGGATCTGCGCGATGTTCCCTTTTTACTCGGCCGGGAGCCTGATCATCTGGGCGCGGAGGAGAAGAAGCTGGTCATGCGGAGTGCGCGGGCTGTCGTGGGTTGGAAGGGCTGAGGTGCAGCGCTTCCCACGCAAAGCCCAAGCGCATCTGCACGGGCGCGGCGCGGCCGTTGAGCAGAACGTACGGCGCGGCCTGCGCCACATCCACGCCTAATTTCTTGAGCTGGCCTAAGTCGCTGAGCTTGCCATCGAGGCGAGCGCGTAGAATGTTGCGCATCGTTTGAGGGCCGATGCCCGGCACGCGCACGAGGTCTTGCGGCGCGGCGCGGTTGATTTCGAGTGGGAAACGCTCTGGGTGCTCCTGTGCCCAGAGCGTTTTTGGATCCTGATCGAGCGGCAGATTGCCCTCGCCATCAAACGGCAGTTCTTCGACGCGAAAGCCGTAGGCGCGCAGCAGGAAATCGCTTTGGTAAAGACGAAATTCACGCCGCGGCGGCGTGGCGGGCGCACCTTCCAGCGGGGTGTTCCGCACGGGGCTGAACGCGCTGTAGTAGGCGCGGTGCAGTCCCACCTCGCGGTACAGGCGTTGACTGGCGCCGAGCAGATCGCGGTCGCTCTCGCCGGCCGGGCCAACCACGAACTGCGTGACCATGCCGGAGCGAGCCACCTGCTGGCCGCTGTTCCCCTGGGTTTGCTGGATCAAGCGCCGGGCACGCTTCAGCGGCTCGACCAGGCTCTCCTCGAAGGTTTTCATCGGCGCCAGGCGGCTCAAGTGCTGCGCTGTGGGCGCTTCCAGGTTGGTGGACACCCGGTCGGCCAGGTGGACGGCGCGCTCAATCTGTGCTTCTTCGGCCGCAGGCAGCATCTTCAGATGGATGTACCCGCGGAAGCCGTACTTGAGCCGAATCAACTCCACGGTCTGCAGCATGCGATCCATCGAGCGCACGGCGCCGATGATGCCAGAGCTGAGAAAGAGGCCTTGCACCAGCCCAGCTCGCTGCATCTGGTCGAACGATGCGGCCAACTCGTCCGGGCTGAGGGTTTCGCGGCGAAAGTTGCGGCCAGCGCGGAAGGGGCAGTAGTAGCAGTTCTTCTCACACGCGCTCGTCTGCAGAATTTTCAGGATGGGCGCCTTGCGCCCGTTCGCGCTGAGCTGTGCGATCGAATCACGCAGGTCAGGCACGCGTGGGGGCAATGCCGCTGGCATCGGCTCGCCTGCTTCCAGGCACGCGTCGTACTGCGCCGCTTGTTCCAACCACTCAATTTTTGTGCGTACGTCCATGGTGTGCGCCGCCCCGATGAGAAGATGGGGGTATTATACAGAACAAATGTGCGACGAACAAATCAGGAAAGGGCGTCCAACCCGAAGGTGAATGCTTCCCGCCGGCTTGACGCATGGTGGCATCAAGCCTATAATGATCTTGGCCAACATCTTGGCTAAGATAAGACGATTGTTCGAACGGTGCAACGAGAAGTTGAGAGGTGTCGCCATGCTGATTCTGTCTGTAAGCGAAGCAAAACGCCAGATCAAAGATCTAGTCGAACAAGTTGGCGGGCGCAACCAGGTTTATTACATCACGCGTTACAGCCGGCCCAAGGTTGTCATGCTGAGCGTGGACCAATACGAAAGCCTGGTGCAGCAGGTCCACCGGCTGCAGGACGAGCTTGCGGCCATCTCGGCTACGCTGGACGCGTCCCCTGACGACGACGCTCCAATCTGGCTGCCCACGCCTGCTGGCGGCGTGCGAGCCTTCCAGCCGCACCGTCCGCTTTCAGCAGAAGCGCGGGACGCGATTCGCCGCGCTGCGCAGATGGCTCTGACGCAGCGTAATCGGACGGTCGAGCATGTTATCCAGGATGGGCGCGCGGCGCTCGATCGCGCTCGCGAGGAAGCGATCAGGGACGGCCGCGCCATTGACGACGAGGCCGAGGCGGTTTTTGATGACTGAGCGCCTACCAGGGCATTCCGATCCTGGATGGCCTGCATTTCCTGTACGTTGTGCGCGGCGACCGTCCGACTTAGGCCCGGACTCGATTCAGAACAGCGGGAGCTGAACGCCGATCGGGGCTGGGCGGGGTGGTAGTTTTTCCAGTTCGCGCAGCGCTTTCAGCGCCGCGGCGATGTCATCTACGAAGCGCGAGGGCGCGTTCTGCACGCTCTGGCCGAACAGAAAGCGTGTGCGGGCGTACGTCAGGATCAGCCGCTGCTGGGCGCGGGTCATGCCCACGTAGAACAGCCGCCTTTCCTCTTCTACATCGAACCTCTCGCCCTTCTCAACCTCTGACCCCGCGCCATGGCCGTTCGGGCGCGCGTAGGGCAGCAGCGATTCTTCACAGCCCACGATGAAGACGACCGGGAACTCCAGGCCCTTCGACGCGTGCAGCGTCATCAGCGTCACGCGGTCGGCGCGGGGGTCGTAGGCATCGGTTTCACCTTGCAGAGCCAGACTTTCCAGGAACTCGGCCAGGCGGTCATCGAACGGCGCGGCCCGGCGCGCCAATTGCGCGATGTGCTCCGTCTCGGCCGGCTCCGCGCCCAGGCTGCCCTGGCTGCACGCAAAGCGGTAGACGGCTTCGATCTGGCGTGCGACCGGCTGATCCGCGGCCAGCTCCGGCGCCTGCCAGAAGTCAGCCAGGCTGCGCAAACGCTGCTGCTGCGTCGCGCTGAAGTCTCCGGCCAGGCTTGCCTGTCGCAGAGCCTCGCTCAGCCCCGCCGGCTGACCGATCACGCACGCCCACAAGCGACCAAAAGCGCCGGTGGCAAACGCGCCTTTGCCCACTCCAAGCACGGTCTCCAGGTGCACCTGCGCGGCCGGCTGCAAACGCAGCCACAGGTAGGCCAGCACATGATGCACGGCCGGCTGCTCGAGGAGCGATCTCTGCCCCACGTGCTGAAAGGGGATGCCAGAGCGTTCGAAGGCTTCGACCAGCAGCCGGCTCTGCGCGCTCAACCGGTAGAGCACGGCAAAATCGGCAAACGACCGCGGCGTCTCCGGCTCCGTGCGGACGCGGCCCGAATCGAGCGAGAAGTAGCTGGTGCCGCCCACCATTTGTTCGATCTGATGGACGACCGTCTCAGCCTCGGCGCGGTCGGTCGGCGTCTGCACGATCTCGATGCGCACTTGCTGCACGAAGTCGGCCAGCGGCCGCACGGCCTGCAGCGACAGTCGTGTGCCGCGGTTGAGCGCAATGACCTGCATGGCCGCATCCAGGATCATCTGCGTGGAACGGTAGTTCTGACTCAGGTGCAAACGCCGGGCGCCGGGGTGATCCTCGGCAAAGCGCAGGAAAAAGCGGCGGTCCGCGCCGCGGAAGCCGTAGATGGCCTGATCCGGGTCGCCGATGACGGCCAGGTTGGCGCCGCCTGCGGTCAGTAGACGCAGCAGCCGGTATTGGGCCAGGTTGATGTCCTGGTATTCGTCCACGCAAAGCCAGCGCAGGCGATCATGCACCTGGCCGCGCACCTCGGCCTGCGTTTCCAGCAGGTGCACGGCTTGCTGAATCAGATCATCGAAATCGAGGGCCTGGCTCGTCTGACGTGCCTCCTCATAGCGGCGAAAGATGTCTGACAAACGGGCGTCATCGCAGATGCTGCTCAGTTCGGGCGCGGTCGGCGTCAGCAGACGATTCTTGGCGTCGGCAATCCAGGCCAGGAACTGATCGCGCTCTGCCAGGCGCAGCTCTGGCGCGGCCTGCGCCAGCAGCGCGCGGCGCTCTTCGTCCCGGCAGATCACGAAGTCCGGGCTGATCCCCAGGCTGGCGCCCCATTGGCGCAGCAGCCACGCGCCGAAAGCATGAAAGGTTTTGATCGTGATCCGCCGCGTCACCTCCACGCCCAGCAGGTCGGTCAGGCGGGCGGCCATCTCGTGCGCCGCCTTGTTGGTGAAGGTGATCGCCAGGATGGCTTCCGGCGCCGCCTGCTGCGCCTGGATCAGGTACGCGATGCGCACGGTCAGGGTGCGGGTCTTGCCGGTGCCCGGCCCGGCCACAATGATCAACGGCCCCTGCGTGTGCAAGACGGCCTCGCGCTGCGCGGCGTTGAGCGACGCCAGAATAGACGATCCCGCGGGCTCGCCCTGATGATGCAAAGCAGCGTGGTCGCCTTGATCAGGCGCCCTGGCCGCGTCGTCCTCGTTTGCCGCCTCGATCAAGAAGAGCTGACTGCCTGCGGCGCTTTCACGCAGGTGGCGCACTGCGCCGCTCACCGGCTCAGTCGCGCTGGCGACCGTCGTCACCGCGCCCGCGGCGGCAGGCTGCGATGGATGAATGACCGCAGCGGAGGCTGCGCGGGGCGCTTCGGCTGCGAAGAGGCCGCCCTGAAGCAGACCTGGCCCGTTCCCGGACATGGCGAACAGCTTGATGACGCCGTACTCGCCGTCGTAGCCCGCGTCAGCCTGCACCTCGCCGCGGCGCATGCGACCGATGCCATCGGCCAGGCGTTCGCCGCCCGCGCGCGCGATGTCGGTCAAGGGCGCGGCTTGCAGGATGGTCAGCTCCGGCCCCAGACGCGCCAGGAGCTTGTTGTACTCCTGCTCCACCTGGCGTGACCCGGCGCCCACCGCGTACACCTGACCCAGGATTTCGGGCAGCGGAATCAGGCTGACGAACGGCGCCGGACGCGGCGGGCGCTGACCAGGCGGCCGGTCGGCCAGGGCTTCGACGCGGTGCATAACCCCGATGGTGACTTCTTTGCCGCACACGGGGCACAGGCCCTGGTGTGTGCGCGTGGTCGCCGGCTCCCAGCACACCTGGCATTTGCGATGGCCGTCGAGATGGTATTTGCCCTCTTCCGGGAAGAATTCTACTGTACCCTGGAACGCAGCCGGGTCGCCCGTTTGCAGCGCACGGAAGAGCGCCGGGTAGGAGAGTTCGGTGTCGAAGAGGGTGGCTTCGCGAGCCAGTTTCTGCGGCGAATGGGCGTCCGAGTTGGAAACCAGGGTGTAACGATCCAGGTTGGAGACGCGCCAGTTCATGGGCGGGTCGGAGGAGAGGCCAGTTTCGAGCGCAAAGATGGATGGCGTCAGATCGCCGAAACATTCCTCCACGGAATCGAAGCCGGACTTGGAGCCGAGCAGCGCAAACCAGGGCGTCCAGATGTGCGCGGGAATCAAGTGGCACGCCGGGTTGATGTTGAGGATGATTTCGAGCAGGTCGCGCGCATCGAGGCCAAGAATGGGGCGGCCATCCGCGCGGATGTTGCCGATCTTCTCCAGCGCAGCCTGGATCTTGGCGACCGCGTCGAAGTCGGGCGCGAAGATGACGTTGTGAATCTTGCGCGTCTGGCCGTGCTTCTTGTAGATACTGCTGATTTCGCCGCCCAGCAGGAAGCGGACGGGGGCCTGGCAGCTTGGCGGCACCGTTTGCTGGACCCCAGGTCATCGTTCAGGCGATAGAGGCCGTCCTCGGCCGGTTGCAGCCGCGCGCGCATCTCCTGCAGCCAGCCGGGGTGCGCAATATCGCCGCTGCCGACGACGTGCACGCCCTTGAGCTGCGCCCAGCGCGCAAGCTGTTCGAACGTCAGCTCTTTACTGGTGGCGCGGGAAAAGTGCGAATGGATGTGCAGATCGGCGACGAATTTCATGACACGACACGGTTAGAATTTGGGCCGCAGTATAACACAGACGGGGCCGATTACCAGAAATCGCGTTTCTCCCAGAAACCCCGGTTTCGATGAGGCGATTACCACGTTTGTTTCTCTCCCTGGTGTATGCTAGAATGACTCCTGCCCCGATCTGAGACCTTCAGGGGTTGCAAGCGCCTGTCGAAACTTTCATGGCGATGACCCAAACACGCTCTTCTAAACGATCCCTCGTGTGGTTGGCCTGCGGCCTGCTGCTCGGTCTGCGCCTGGCGATCCAGTTCCCTGGCTGGCTGGCGTTGAACCAGGGGATGCGCGCCTGGCGTACCCAGGATTTGGGCCTGGCAATTGATAGGCTGCAGCGCGCCACGCAGCGCGTGCCCACCTCCGCGGTGGCCTGGCGGGCGCAGGGCCGCGTGCAGTTGGCGCAGGTGCAGCCAGCCGCGGCGCGTTCGGCCCTGGAGAAGGCCCTCGCTTTGCAGTCTCACGATCGCCTCACGCATTTAGAGTTGGCGCGGGCGCTGGAGCAGGTCGGCGCCGACGATGAGGCGCAAACGCACTATCGCCAGGCCGGCTGGCCCGCGTACGCCAGCCTTCGTCGCCAGGCCCAGGCCGCGCTGAGCCGGGGTGCAGTCCGCGACGCGGTGAAACGGGCGGGACAGGCGGCCGCGGTGGAACCAACCCGCGCCGAGGCCTTCTATCTTTGGGGCGAGGCGCTGTGGGCGCAAGGGGATCAGCCAGCGGCGGTCAGCCAATGGCAGGCGGGACTGGCCTTGGCAGCCAAGCAGCCGGCGGCGCTTGATGACTATTACGAGGGCCGTGTGGCCCTGGCGCGCAGCGATCCCGCCGCGGCTGTGATCGCTCTGCAAACAGCCTGGCGACTCGACGCCACGCTGCCGTGGACGGGGCTGTGGCTGGGCGAAGCGTTGTTGGCGGATGGTCAGCCTGCCGCGGCGGCCAACGCCTGGCAGGAACAGACACGCCGCTTTCCCGCCAACCCGTGGGCTTACCGCCGCCTGGGCGATTTGGCTCGCGCCCAGGGCGATGCCGCGGCTGCCCAGAGGTGGTATGATTTGGCAGACAGCAGATAAATGGGCAGGTGCGATGGAATCAGGAAGCAAAGACCGGCTGTTGGTGATCGTGCCGGCGTATAACGAGGAGGCCAGCATCGCGCATGTGGTGCAGGGCGTTTTGACGACCCATGCCGATAATCGGGCGCGGCGCCTGCCCGCAGCTTCTGTCCTCGTGATTGACGATGGTTCGACCGATCGCACCGCGGACGTGGCCCAGGCAGCCGGCGCCATGGTCCTGCGCTTGCCCTATAACCTGGGCATCGGCGGGGCGGTGCAAGCCGGCTTCAAATTCGCCGCGCGGTACGGCTATGCCTTTGCCGGGCGCGTGGATGGCGACGGTCAGCACAACCCGACCGATTTGCACGCGCTGCTGGCGCCGATCGTTGGCGGCCAGGCCGATGTGGTGATTGGGTCACGTTTTCAGAACGGCCCGACATCCTACCGCGTGCCCACCAGCCGGCGCTTGGGCATCCGTCTGTTTGCGGCCCTCGTTTCGCGCTTGACGCACTGTCGCGTGACTGATCCTACCTCCGGGCTGCAGGCCGCCAACCGACGCGCAATCGAATTCCTGGCGCGCTGCTATCCGCAGGATTATCCCGAAATCGAGGCGCGCATCCTGCTGCACCGCGCCGGGCTGACCACCATCGAGCTGCCCGCGGTGATGGCCCCGCGCCGCGGCGGCGTTTCTTCGATCAACCACTGGCGCGGCGCGTACTACATGGTCAAAGTGCTGCTGGCCGTGCTGATCACCGCCGTCAAGACAGCTCCCAATGTGTCGCTGCGAGAGTAGAGGCTGGATACTTTGTATTTTGTACTTTGCACTTGCCATTCAGCGTTCCGCATTCATCATTCAGCATTCCAGGGAACCATCTGATGCCGCAGCCGATTCTGAAATTGATTGCCATCGCGGTGAGCCTGGGATGGCTCGGCCTCATTTTGGAACTGGTGCGCCGCGGGCGGCTGCGTGAAGATCACGCGCTGCTGTGGCTGCTGACGGGCGTGGCGCTCCTGGCGTTTTCGCTCTTCGAAGGGGCGCTGCGTTTCATGGCCGACCTGATTGGCGTGGTCTACGCGCCATCCATCCTGTTTGGTATTGGCATGATGTTCGCCGTGGTCATTTTGCTTTTCCAGGGCATTACCATCTCACGTTTGCAGACGCAGAACAAGGAACTGGCGCAGGATGTGGCGCTCTTAGCCTGGGAAGTGCAGCAATGGCAGAAAGCCAACCGGGCTGACGGCCGAACCGACGCGGCCTCCCCGGACGGCCAGGTCGAGGGCGCGGCCGGGGAGGCCGCGGCCGGCCAGGCTGGCGATTGAAATCGCGCCTGAAGGGCGTGCCGCCCGGCGCCCACCTGCGTGGGCGCAAGATTGGCCGGCGGCGCGCCCGTTCGCCCCGAATTCATGCGGCGGCCGGCCAGGCCAGCGATTGAAATCGCACCTGAAGGGCGTACCGCCCGGCGCCCACCTGCGTGGGCGCAAGATTGGTCGGGGGCGGCTGGCGATTGAAATCGCGCCTGAAGGGCGTGCCGCCCGGCGCCCACCTGCGTGGGCGCAAGATTGGCCGGCGGCGCGCCCGTTCGCCCCGAATTCATGCGGCGGCCGGCCAGGCTGGCGATTGAAATCGCACCTGAAGGGCGTGCCGCCCGGCGCCCACCTGCGTGGGCGCAAGATTGGCCGGCGGCGCGCCTCTTCGCCCCGAATTCATGCGGCGGGCGACCGGCGGGCGGCTGGCGATTGAAATCGCGCCTGAAGGGCGTACCGCCCGGCGCCCACCTGCGTGGGCGCAAGATTGGTCGGCGCAGGCCGACCTGGAGGCGGAACGCCCGTTCGCCCCGAATTCATTCGGCGGCGGCCGGCGATTGAAGGCGATTGAAATCGCACCTGAAGGGCGTGCCGCCCGGCGCCCACCTGCGTGGGCGCAAGATTGGCCGGCGGCGCGCCCTTTCGCCCCAAATTCATGCGGCGGCCGGCGATTGAATCGCTGCCGCGAGGATTGAAATTGTCTCTATGACCTACCGCTGTTATGTGATCGGCCTCGATGGGGCCACATTTGATTTGATCCTGCCGTGGGTGGCGCAGGGCAAACTGCCCGCGTTTGCGGATCTGCTGCGCCGCGGCGCCTGGGGCCAACTGCGCAGCACCGTGCCGCCCATGACCGGCCCGGCCTGGACCACGTTCGCGACCGGCGCAAACCCGGCTCGGCACAGCATTTACGATTGGGTCTATCGCGAGCCCGGCACCTACAATTTCGTGCCTGCGACCGCGCGCAACCGGCGTCTGCCCAGCCTGTGGAGTCTGCTCAGCGCGGCTGGCCGGCGCGTGTGCGTGGTCAACGTGCCGATGACCTTCCCGCCGGAGCCGGTCAACGGCCTGTTGATCTCCGGCCTGCCCACGCCGTCCAAGCAGGTCACGTTCACCATCGCCGACTGGCGGAGGTCTGAGCGCCTCACGGCAACCATCTCTATCCTGATCGGACAGGCTTACTTCGACGTGGTGGATGCGTTCCCATCTGCCCAACAGCACCACGGAACAGCGCATCAAGGTGGTCGAAAACCGTGCGGCTGGGAAGCGAGATTTCTTATGGTGTCTTCAGGCACCGGACACCGCCTACGCCATGGAAGTTCTCGAGGCGGCGCATCTGCCAGGCGACCGGCCAGCCGCGAGCGATGCCATTCTGGCTCTATCATTCGATCGCTGGCTGGCGACGTAAATCGCCCTTGCCGCACCGTGCTGATGCTGATGTCCGATCCGCAATGGCCCATTCACAGTCTGATCCATGTCAACAACGTTGGTGCCAGCAGTTTTCTGCGCATCGTCCGATTGGCGCCGCGCCCGCTGCCGCGCGTCGGTTCAGCCCCATGTCCGTTTATGATCTGCCCAGCGCCTGGGGTTGGGCACTCTCAAGAGGTGGCGCGGGGCCAGGGCGCTGCGTACGCTCTTCTTCTTCGATGACGTGGATTGGCGGCCGCAGGCCCAGCAATACATCGGCCAGATTCGGCTGCGCGCGGTCGCGCTCCAGGGCGTGGCCGGCGCCGAATACAACCGGGCGCTGAAATCAATGCCTGCGCTGTTGACCGATCCGGCCACGGCGAGGCGGTGGTGATGAAATCTCACGCGAGGAACCTATCAAGCCGTATCCGACGACGCCTTGATCATTGTCTTCGCCAAACCTGAGTATTTCGGCTTCGGCGAGTACGAGTCTGTCGCACGCGATCGAAGGCGTTGCCGCCGCGGCATCTCAGGCACGCATCGCATGAACGGCATCTTCGTGGCTCCCCGTGAGCGGTCGGGTGGTCAGCGGCCGACGCTGGCTGACCTGGCGCCGACCATGCTGCACCTGTTCGGCCAGTGATTCCGGCAGCCGCCAGGGATGGCCGTGTCTTGACCAGGAAGCTCAGCGGCCCATTGGCCGAACAGGCGCAGGTGGTCGAGTCGCCGGCTTTGACAAGCGCGGGCGCGACGCCGATGCTCTTCCACGCGCGGATGAAGCCGCCATCAGCGAACGCCCGCGCGGACTGGGGTACGTGGGATGAAGGCGGACGAAGGCGACCACGCCAGACCCGATGCGGCCTGTCCACGCTGACCGTTGACCTGGAAGAATGGTTCCAGGCCTGACCAGCACCATATATCGCCAGGTGGCGCATGGCCGCAATGTGCGCCTATGCGGATTGACCGAGCGCCTACTTGGCGCTGCTGGCCGCGCACGGGGTCCATTCGCCACCTTCTTTGTGGTCGGCGCATTGTACCGCATGAGCCAGCTCATCCGCCGCATGAGCCGAGCGGGCATGAACTCGGTGTGCACGGCTACCACCATCGCTTCGTTCACGGCCGACCCCGCCCAGTTTCGGGATGAAGCCGCCGCCATGGACGCCATCCGCCAGGCGGCAAAGGCGATATTCCCATCCTGGGCGTTCACCGCCCTATTTTCGATCAACGGCGCGTCTGTGGGCGCTCGATGTGCTGGCGGCGTCAGAGGGTTTTGCCTACGATTCCAGCCTGATCCGCACGCGCAATAGCCGCTGTTGGCTTTCGCACGCGCCCGTGCGCCCGTGCGCTTCGCAATCTACTGATGGGCGCGCAATCCCTCGGCGGGACAGGCGCAATCCAGCGGATTGCGTTGCCTCGGCGGGCACTGGTATCGAGTTCCGGTCACGACCGTGAGCTGCCGCTTGGCGGCTTCCTGCGGCGGCTTTGCCTGGCGGGTGCCGCCCTATCCGCTCATTCGGGCGCTGATGCGGCACCCGGCCAGGCAGGGGACCGGTGGTGGCCTACCGTGCATCCGTGGGAATTCGACACCGCGCAGCCCGCGGCGGCGCCTCGCCTCACCGCGTGAGCACATCACCCACCGCGCTTCGGTCAGGCCGGCCTTTGAGGTCAGCCTGGAGCCGCCTGCTGGCCGGAGTTTTCCTGGGAGCCGCTGCGTGACCAGTTGGCGCAGGCTGCTTCCTGCCGCTATTGAGCCGGGCATGATTTCCGTGCATGAGGGGCAGGGACATACTGGCGTGGGATGATTTCGCCCTGGCATCGCCCCAAGCCAGCTATTACCATCTGGCGGCGGGCGGGACATCTACCGCCAGGTCATACGGCCTGCGCCCGTTCGCCCTGGTGGCGCAGGGGCGCGAGGCGCCATCGTCGGCGTGCTGCCGTTGTGTCACGTGCGCCTGGCCCAGCTCGTCCGCATCTGACCTCGCTGCCGGGTGGGACTGGCCGCGACCACTCGGCAACGCCGCCAGCGCCTTGATCGAGGCCGCGGTGGCGCTGGCGCAGCGCGATGGGCACCGCATATTGCTGCGCGACAGCCCTGACAGCTCCCCTGGGCGACGACGGCTCCGGCTGACGCCACCCGCTGGCGCACGGTGGAGCGTCATGTCACGGTGCGCCAGAGTTTACAGCCCGGCGCAGGACATCGCTGTGGAAGGCTTCTCGCACGATCTGCGCAACCCGGTGCAACGCCGCCGGTTTCGGCTTGAGCTGGGATGCCGATCAACTGGACGCCTGGTATCCGGCCTTTGCGGAGACGGCGCAGCGTAAAAGGAACGCCGGTGCTCAGCCGGCGCTTCTTCACCTGGCGCGCCCGCTTCCCGGGATCAGTTTCACGCTGTGGTCATCGCGCCACTCACGGCAGGCTTGTGGGCGGCGGCTGCCAGTTCTTGCTCGGCCAGACCGTCTGGTGCACCTGGGGCCATCCGCCGCCAGTTCCTGCGCCAACTATGCGACCTACCTGATGTACTGGAAATCATGGCGCATTTCGCCGGGTTGGGTTACGCTGCGCGTTGATTTTGGCCGCAGCTGCATCATTCCAGCCATGCCGCGTTCAAGCGGCGCTTTGGCCGGAACCGTATCTATCGCAGCGTCTGGCTGCACCGCCAGGCAGCCCTGCCCGCCTTGGATTGCTCCAGGAAGCGGCCAGAAGCGCGTTGGAACTCAGCACCTTGGCAGCCGCCGCGATGTGGCAGCGCCTGCCGCCCGCCGCGGCTGAACGCCTGAAATACGGTCGTGCGCCGTCCGTGCCGTTTGGGTGATGAGAGAACATAAAGTGCAAAGTACAAAATGCAAAATACAAAGTGCAGAGTGCGAAGGCGGAGTGCCGAAGCCCAGAGTGGACAAGTGCAAGCAGAGTGAATATCGAAGATTTGATAATTCGCACAGTGAAGGGTCGAAGAGCGCCTCATTTCAAGTTCGGAAGGATAACCTCAAATCGCGAAGCTCAAAGCCCATATTCCATTGTGGCGTTATTTGCCGCCCAGCGCACGCCGGTCCGCTGGTCTGGATCGGCTGCCAGCCTGGCGGCCGTCGTTCGCCGCGCGCCGAAGCCCGTCTTGGCCAGCAGCGCGATGACGGGCAACCCGTCGCTGGCCTGACAGCCAGCGGCCGCGGCCTTTCTTGATCCTGGAAGCCTGCAAGCGCCAGCGTCCCGGTCGTGATGATGGTATCCGCCCGCTTACACCTGTCCGGTGCTGGCCTACGCGCGCATGCCGCAGGCTAGCGTGCGCCTGGTGGACATGAATGCAGACGTTGGATTACGACCGCGCCGCTGGATCGCGCCATTGGGCCGCAGACGCTGGCCGTGGTCAGCGTCCATCCGCTGAGGCTGCCGCGGTAGCTGGACGATGTATGCGCTCGCGCGCACGCGGTCGGCGCCTTTCTTCGTATGACGACGCCGCAGGCCTTCGGCGCCATCGATCACCTGCTCCAGAAACCCGGCCTCTCTGAGACCAGTTCCTGGATCCGCTCCCAGACTGGCGACTCCGCCACCGTTGGCTTCGCGCTCCCTCATTCCTCATTCCTCGTTCCTCATTCAGCGTTCCTCGGCACCCTGGGCGACGCCGGCCTGCTCAGCTTTGGCCAGCGTAGGCCTCAGCACGGGCGGCGGCAGCGACGCTTTTCAACGACGCCGCGTTGTGGCCGAACCGCCGCGGAGATCATCGGCGCAGTCGGCCGCAGCCGTTTGGCGTCAACTGTCCTGGCCTGGGCCAGGACAGCGCAAGCTTCTCGTCGTTTCATCCACGCGGCTGGTGGTGGGTCGCAGTTGGTCTCAACGCGGCTGGCGATGACCCGCGCACCTGGCATTTTGCGCGGCAGCCGCTGAAACGTTTGCGGCTGCGCTATGAGCGCGCAGCTCCTGCGGCTGGCCGGCTGGAGCACGCGGCGCGGGCTGCGCCGCAGCATCTGCTGGCAATGCGCGTCTGCACCCTGGCAGGTTGACGCCGTCGCGCCCATGGCAGCGCCGCCGATCTACGTGCGCCTGCCCTTGCTGGCCCGTGACCACGCGCGGCGTGAGGAACTGGTGCACGCCTGCGTTACGCCGGCATCAGCCGACCGACTTCAACGGCCAAACCCTGGCCGAAATCCTCATACGCACGCCGTCGAGCCTGCCTGCCCCATCGTTTGCGCAGAGCACCGGGGCAACCTGGATTTCTAAGCGCGACCGAGATTGCATAGCGCCTGCTCACTCTGCCTACGCACCCTGTGCAGGAAGAGGATATCGAGGCGATGCTGTTCGTCTTGCGCACAATTGGTTGATGGTAGTTGAAGATTGAAAATTGAAGATTCCGGACCGAGACCGGAGATCACCCGTCTTTCAAACGCCTCGGTCTCTAATCTCTGATCTCTGATCCCTGTCAAGAGACGCCTATGTCCAAACCACGAATTCTCGTTTCGGCCTCGATGGAGGCTCGTTCAATTTCATCGGCGATTGGCTGCGACGCACAGCTGCCCACCCTGAAAGCGCCTGGTGGCCGCCAGGCGCGCGGCGAAATGGAGAGCGCCGCCGCCGCCCGTGACCTCGCCGGCCTGGAAGTGCTACGCCGCGGGCAAGTATGCCGGCAAACTCGGCGTCTTCTGGTGGCAGCAGCTGATCCCTACGCGCGTGGTCATCATCCCACCTCGCACACCTTCAAGAGCGCCGAAGTGTGGGACTATCTCAACCCGGGCCGGCTTGCGCACCGGCGTCATCGGCGTGCCGCGCACCTATCCACCCAAAGCCCTCGATGGCTTCGCGGTGTGTGCGGCCCTGATGTCAGCCAGACCGGCTACACCTCCCGCCCGGAACTGGCGTCCGACCTGGAGCAGACTGCTGGACTACGAGCTGAACATCAAGGGCGATTTTTTCAATGCCACGAAGGACAGTCCCGTGGTGCAGAAGCGCTACTGCCGTCATTGATAAGACCTTCTTCCACGCGCTTCGCGTACCTGCATGGCAAGGGATTCCGGTGGATTTTCTGCACATCACCACCTTCGACCTCAACCGCATCCAGCGCTCTTCTTCTGATGAAGAGCAACCTTGTGGGCCTGGCAGGTGGTGGACAAATGGCTGGGCGAACTGGCGCCGCAGTTCGATTACACCCTGGTCATGTCGATCACGGCACCGCCGGGTCGCCAAAGCCTTCTTCCTCAACGCACTGGCTCAAGCAGCAGGGCTATCTTTTCACGCGCCTGCCTCGGCCGATGTGCTCTTCCGGTTAGGCCTCAACCGCACCGCAATCAGCCGCCTGCTCGATGTGCTGCACCTCAAGCGCCTCTTCCCATTTTGAACTCATGCGCCGGGTGCGCGTATCTGCTGCCGAGCAGCACCGGCGTCTACGGCGGTTTGGCAATCAGGCCGTTATTGCAGCGTGTTGATTGGACTTGCCTGCGCCTTGCCCTGGCGCAGGGGCCGGTGTACATCAGCCGTGACGGCGTCCACGGAGGCGGCGTACCAGGCGTTGTGCGATGAGTTGATCGCGCGCATCGAGGCCATCCGCACCCGGAGACCGGCGCGCGGTCTTCGTCAAGGTCTATCCCGCGACGGGGCCTTTCAGGCCCTTATGCGGCGGACGGCCCTGATCTGCTGGCCCTCAACGCCGATGAGTATACATAGCGGGCCTGGCGCAGGCAAACCCGTTCGAGGCGCACCTGGCGGTGGAAGGGCAACAACCGCCGTTTTGGCATGTGCCTCCTGCACGGCCGGGCATTCGCCAGCAGGACTGAAATCACCGGCGCGCGCATCGTGGACCTGGCGCCGACCATCCTGCACCTGGCGGGCGGTACCCTGCTCCGATGATCTCGATGGCCGCGTGTTGATCGGCACCTTTGAGCCTGGCTCGGCGCTGGCGCAGCGACCTGCGCTATCAGCCAACCTGACCGCATCCCCGGCTCGGACAGCGGCGCAGGCGCGGCCTACGACGCCGAAGTCGCGTCCCGCCTGACTGGCCTGGGCTACCTGGGGTATAAGCGGCCTCATGCCACAGGTCTTGGCACGCTGCGCAATCCTGCTTTTCGCCCTTCTGGACCGCACACGCTGTTGTCACGAAACGGCGCCTGGATGCAAACCACCGCGCAGAAGCTGGTTGGTCTATCGGCTGACCGGCTCGGCGTTGGCCCTCGGCGCCACCTGGTTCTTACCGCTGCTGCCGGTCATTCCCCTTACCCTGCTGGGCGGCGCCTTGACCGACCGCGTCCCCAGCGGCGGCCTGGTCATCCTCACGCAGGTGGGCTGCTCTTGCAGGCGTTGGACTCCTGACCGTCCTCACCGCGCGGCGTGATCCAGGTCTGGCATATCATCGCGCTCGAATTCGTGCTGGGCGCGCTGGGGTCGTTGGACGTACCGGCCCGGCAGACGCTCTTGCTGGAAATCGTCGGCCCAGCGGATCTGGCCAATGCGGTGGGATTGAACGCGGCGGCCTTCAACGCCGCCCGCGTAATCGGCCTGCGCTGGCCGGCATCCTCATCGCCCAGGTGGGTGAGGCCGGCTGTTTTGGCATCAATGCCGCCAGCTTCAGCGTCGTCATCCTCGTCCTGCTGCGCCTGCGATTGCCCTTCCCGGCCGCGCTCAGCCGCCGCGGGTCGTTGCGTAGCAGCGTGGCCGCGGGCGCCGACTACCTGCGGCGCCAACCGACCCTCTTACGCCTCATCGGCATCCTCAGCCTGTGCGGCCTGGTCTTTGCCCCGTACGTGATTGTGCCCGTGTTCGCGCGTGAGGTGCTGCACGTAGACGCCACCGGGCTGGGCCTGCTGATGGCCGCCGTGGGCGCGGGCGCCGTCGGCGGCGGCCTGGTCGCGGCTGGCAGCCGGGCCGCGCGACGCCTGCCCTTGCTGATTGGCGCCAGCCTGGTTTTTGGCCTCAGCCAGATCGCCTTCGCCCTGTCGTCCACGTTTGGCTTGTCAGCCCTGCTGCTGGCGGTTGGTGGCGCTGCGTTCGTCATGTCGCAGGCCCTCACCAACACGATGGTGCAGTTGCAAACACCGGACGATCTGCGCGGCCGCGTCCTCGGCTTCTACACCCTGCTGACCATCGGCGCCGGCCGTTTTGGCGGCCTGCTCATCGGCGCCGGCGCCAGCGCCTGGGGTGCCCCATTGGCCCTGGGCTTGGGCGCAGGCCTGTGCTTGCTCGGCGTCGCTATCCTGGCCGTGGGGCTGAGGAGGAACGCTGAATGATGAACGCTGAACGAAGGACGCTCGGTCCACTTTGCACTTTGGTGCTTTGTACTTTGCACTTTCCGTTCTGCACTTTGCACTTTCCCTGCGGCGTGTTACAATCGCTCACGCTATGATCTGGACACGCCTGCGCGCGCTGCCTGTGAGCGCCGTCTTATTTCTCTTTCTGCTCTTCCTGGCTCTATCGAACCTGCTGACACGGCTGCCGCCCGCGGTCGCGGTCAGCCTGGCGTACGGGTTGGTCTTGCTGCTTCCTGGCTGGCTGCTGATGCGCTGGTTGTGCGCCGACATGCCGCTCGACTTCTTGGAACGGGTTGGCCTTGCATTCCCGCTCAGCCTCGCGCTGCTCATTCTCCCTGCCAGCGCCGTACTCGCCCTGCATCTGAATCTGACCGCGTTTCAATGGGCTTTCGGCGGCCTGGCCCTGCTCTTGGGCCTGCTGGCCCTCCTCCCCCTACGTCGGTCTCGCCCCTCGTCCCCAACCATCAATCTTCAATCTTCAATTTTCAATTTTCAATTTCTGTCTTCCAACCTCCCCCTCACCATCCTTCTCCTCGCGGCGCTCCTCAGCGTCGCAGTCATCGCCAGCCGCGGCGGGTTGGATGGCGATCAGATTGCCTATCTCGGTTTTGCGCGTGTCGTCTTCGAAGACCGCCCGCTGACTGGGCTTGACCCGCTCTTTGGCACGGGTCTGCCTGTGCCGCCGCGCGCCGCGCTCAATCCCTGGGGCATCATCCCGGCCTTCCTGGCGCGCGTCAGCGGCGCTGACCTGACCGATGCGCTGGGCCGTTATCTGCCCGCGCTCCTGGCCTTGAGCGCCCTGGCGTCGCTCTACACCCTGGTCAGCCAACTGACGCGGCGGCGTGACCTGGCCCTGTTTTTGACCAGCTTCCAGGTGCTCTTTTTCCTGGCCGCGCCCTTCCACCGCCACGGCAACCTGGCCTACGCTTTTTTTCGGCGCATCGTTTCTGACAAGTTCATGCTCCTGTTCGTGGTCCTTCCTGTGGCGTTAGCCCTCGTACACCGCGCCTTGCAGGCGCGCGCCTCGCCGCTGGGCGACCGAAACGGGCCAGGCGTCCCGAACTGGTTCAGGGAGCGGCCTCACCTCAACCCCCGGCCCCTTCTCCTCTCCGCGCTGCGGAGAGGAGAAGGGGGGAGAAGCGCGGCCGTCTTCGAGGGCCCGGCCTCCTTGCCAGAGGGTGCGGATGCAGGGGAGGGTGAGGCGCCGCAGACGCCGTCGTCACGCCTCCGGCGTGACCTACGGTTCTCCAGAAGCCTGACCCTGGCTGCGCTGGGCAGCCTGCCGCTCATCATTCACCCCATTGACACGGCCTTTTTTGCTGTGGCCGCGGGGACGCTGGCCGGCCTCGCCTGGCTGATTCGTCCCAGTTGGGCCAGCCTGCGCCGCAGCCTCGGCGTGGGCGCCATCATCCTGGGACTGTTGATTTTTCCCTTCTTGCTGCGCCAACAGGTGGAAGAAACCCGCTCCGCCTATCTTTTCCCGACGTCGTTCGCGAATCTACCGCTGCAAGAAGCGCCCGAACTGATCTTGCCCTTCCTCTGGCGCGACGCCCTGCAGATGCCTGGCTTGCAGCCGCTCATCGTCACGCCCGCGCCGGGCGCGCCCAATCCGTTCTTGCTCTACCGCCTCTGGAGCCAGATCAACGGCCAGGGCCTCTTGATCTTCAGCCCCGCGCGCTACATGAGCCACCCGGATCTGCTGTGGGATGCGGGCACGTTGCTGGCGCTGCTGCTGGCGCCGCTGGCTCTCCTGCGCGTACGGCGCAGCCCGCTGGCGCGCTTCATCCTGGCGACCACGATTCCCTTTG
>UETR01000046.1_pt1 | contig 23402 bp, 9 predicted proteins | sample 1817881 | NCBI WGS metagenome assembly UETR01 (sample SAMEA4730918, study PRJEB27012) | Candidatus Amarolinea aalborgensis | place: Denmark | collected 2014-01-09
TCGGCTGGGGTCGCGGCCAACACGGTGTTCAGGTAAACGGTGAGGATCTGGCTCATCGCTTCGGTGCTGTTGATTGCGCGGGCAGCAACCGGGATGGAGGGGAAACGGCGCGGGAGCAAGTCGTAGATGTAGCAGTATTTCCAGGCGTTTGTGTCCGAAATACCCGTTTTGACGATCTGCCATTTCATTTGCAGTTCGGCCAGCGCGCGATCGAAGCGGGTCATGTTGTCTTCGCCGGCCAGGCGGGCGGCGCGGCGCAGCTCACTGGTAGGCAGCGCGCCCTGCAAAAACAGCGCCTCCGCCACCTGACGCGCCTCTGCGGTGAGTTTGGCATCCTGGTACAGCTCACGGAAGTCGTCCAACTCCCCATAGCTGCCGCTCAGCGCGTAGAAGGCCGGGGCCAGGCGCAGGCTGATGAAAACCGGCTTGCGCTTGAGAAACTTGCCGTAGAGCACATCGCCGGCAATAGGCAAATCATCCTTCCACTGCCAGGCCAGGCCGAGCTCGCGCTCGTTGTGCTGCGCGGGCGGCGCCTTCTCCAGGCCGCACAGCGCGCCGTACAGCGTCGGCAGTTCAATGCCCTTCGCGGAAAAGAGCAGGCACATCCCCACCTGGTTCACAAACGCCAACGCCTCCGCCGGCGTGTGGATGCACAAGTCCATGCGCTGGCGATAGCGCTGCGCGCGTTCGGTCCGCAAATTTGCCTCAGTCAGCACGTGATCGCTGCTTCCTTTCACACAGGTTAGCCCAGAGCTGCGCTGAGCTTTCCGTCTCGATCTCTGCGCTATTGTAGCCCAGGTCAGGCAAACGATCAAGCCGCCGACGCAGTTCCGCCAAAGCCAACCCGGTTGACTTCTGCAGAAAGCGTCGCATCGGGTCAGTTCTTGGGCATCGAGGCCACAGGGCGCAGCGTGCGGTTCGCCGGTGTGACCATTCTGCGGCTTGCCCACAATTCCGTCTTCCATCTTGTACTCTGCATTGCTTGCGGCCCCACTTCAGCATTCAGCTTTCCTCATTCAGCGTTTTGCCACTTTCTTCTCTCCTACGCCGTTTCACCTACTCCGCCTGCGTAAGTTGTCGGTTGACCATTCATCACGAACCGAGTATACTGTGCTCGTGTGATGCCACCATCCCCCACATCATGGCAGACCGGATAGCGCCGGAATTCGGGAAATAAGAATTTAGGCTGGAATGACAATCTTTGCTCAACGACGCCCTTTCTGGCGGCTCATCACGCTGATGGTGATCGCCAGTTTCACGCTGTCTGGCTGCGCGGCAGCCACGAAACCGCACGACCTGCGCGGCGTGCCGCTGGAAAGCAGTGTGCTTTACCTGCAAAATGGAGAGTTGCACGCCCTGGCCCTCAACGGGAGCAGTACGCGCGTGCTGGCGACCAAAGTGCGCGCGGGCTGCGCGCCCTATGCCATTGCCCCAGATGGCAGCCGCGTGGCCTATCAAGATCAAAGCGGCGCGTGGTGGGCCGTTTCCACGGCCGGTGGAACCCCCGTGCAAATTAGCAACAAGCCGGTGCAGCTGGTCTCCTGGCTGCCCAGCAGTCAAGGCGTCTATTTCAGCGACGGCGCGGATATCCGCGCGCTGCTCTTTGACCAGACGCGCAGCAGCGCCGTGCTGCCAGGCGGCGGCCAGCGTTACGTCTCACCAACGTGGGCGCCGAACGGGGAACACGTGGCTTTCGTTGAAAACCCCCGCGCGAACGTGGCCGAGGTCAAGCTGGCCAAGGCCGACAACAGCGCCGTACGCAGCCTGGGCCGCGTGCTGCTGTCGCCCATCGAGGCCACCGAACTATGCCCGCCGCAGATTATCTGGTCGCCAGACAGCACCCGCTTCCTGTTCAACCCTGGACGCAGCGCCACCATCTTCTACCTGGCCGGCGGTACGCCCCTGCCCCTGCCAGCGCACGGCGCAGGCGCGGTCTACACCTGGTCGCCCGATGGCAGTCAGGTGGCATTCACCGATGGTCAAGGCACGCTGTGGCTGGTGAGCAGCGGCGGCACCGGAATGCGCAACGTGGCTGACGCCATCGCCGGCCCGGCCTGGTCGCCTGACGGGAAGCAATTGGCCTACGTCAGTCAGGACAAGGGCGGCAACGCCCTGCGCACCTATGATTTGACCCGCAGCGCGGCTCGGCTCCTGGTGCAAGCGCCGAGCGACGCCTTGCTCAGCCCGCAGTGGCTCCCCGACGGCGCCGCCCTTTTGTTCACCCGCCAGGCGCGTAATGGCGCCAGCACCATCTGGACGATTCCAACCAGCGGAACCGGCAGCGCCCAGCAGATCGCCGTGGGTAGCGCCGCAACCCTATTCCAAAAACCCAAGTAAATGGCCTAGTATAGTTATGTCACCTATTCGCTTGATCCTTGCTGACGATCATGTGATGCTGCGCCAGGGAACCCTGGCTATGCTGGCGCGCGAGACGGACCTGGCCGTGGTCGGCGAGGCCAACGACGGCGCCGAAGCCGTGCGCCTGGCCGAAATGCTGCGCCCGGATGTCGTGGTCATGGATGTACGCATGCCAGGCATGAACGGCATCGAGGCCACACGCCAGATTCGCACCCGTCTGCCCAACGTGCAGGTCCTGGTGCTGACCGCGCATGACGACGATGAGTATGTCTTCGCGCTGCTCGAAGCTGGCGCGAACGGCTATCTCCTGAAAACGGCCCCCGTGTCAGAGCTTGTCCACGCCATTCGCGCTATAGCCGCGGGCGAGTCAGCCATGGCGCCCAGCATTGTGCGCAAACTGGTCAATCGCGTCAGTGGGCGCAAGACTGCGCAGCCCGAGGACGAATTCGAGGCGTTGACCAGTCGCGAGATGGAGGTGCTCAAGCTGCTGGCGCAGGGCATGACCAATAAACAAATTGCGGATACGCTGATCATTAGCGACCGCACGGTGCAAACCCACCTCAGCAACATCTTCGGCAAGCTGGGCGTCAACTCGCGCACCGAGGCCATTCTGATGGCGATGAAACGCAACCTGCTGCGCGCGCCGTGACATCGCCCTCTGCCCCGCCAGCGGGGACCAAGCTGCCCCATGGGCTGACCGATCGCCTGAGCAGCCTGCGCGTGCAGGCGGTGTTGTGGCTTCTGCTGCCCTTTGCCCTCATGTTGCTCGTCATCCTGGCTGTGAGCACCCTGGCCTACCAGCAGGTCGTGGCTTCGCTCATCATTGCGCGCGACCGCGAGATCGCAGCCGTAGCGGCCGAGCGCATCTCCGAGCGATTGGAAAACTACGCCGACGTCCTGACGGTCCTCAGCAACGATCCCGGTTTGCGCGCGGAGGATGCGGCGCGACGCATGACCGTGCTGCGCGGCGCCGCCGAACAACTGGCGCCCTTCGATGGCGGCGTCTTCGTCCTCGATGCTTCCGGGCAGGCCATCACCAACATGGCGCCGGCGGGCATTACCCAGGCGCCGGTCAACCTGGAGCCTTACTTCCGCAGTGTGCGCGCCTTACAGGTGCCGGCATTTTCTGACATCCTGGATCAGCCGGGCCAGGCTGACAGCGTGATGGCTGTGCTTGTGCCCATCTCCAGACCAGCGGGCGATGCCGTCGGCGCGCTGGTAGGCGTCTTTCAACTCAAGAATCAACAGCTCGGCAGCGATATTCGCCGCCTGCGCATCGGCGACAAGGGCGTCGCCTACCTGGTAGACCGCCAGGGCCGCGCGATCTACCATCCCGATGCGGCCTTACTGGGGCAGGATTTGCGCGGCGAGGCCGTGGTGCAACAGGTGCTGCAGGGCGATCAAAATGCGTTGGTGGCCGACGCGAACGGCGAACAGGTTGTCTATGGCTATGCCAGCGTTGCGGCCAGCGGTTGGGGATTGATCACGCGTGAATCGTTCGCAACGTTGACTGCACCCGTGCGACCTTACCTGGGAACGGCGCTGTTAGTGCTGGCGCTCGGCCTGATCCTCGGGCTGTTCTGGCTGCCCCTGGGCGCGCGGCGCATCACCGAGCCGATCAACCGCCTGGCCTCACAGGCTGCGCGCCTGGCCGCCGGCGCGGAGGTAGCCCATGTAGATGGCGGCACGATCCGTGAGCTGCAGACCCTGGCGGCGGCGTTCGATGATATGGCCCAGCAAGTTGCCGCGTCACGCGCCGCGCAACGCAGTTATGTGGCCGCGGTCACGCGCACGCAGGAAGAAGAGCGGCGCCGCATCGCGCGCGAACTGCACGACGGCACTGTGCAAGCGCTGGTCGCCATCGGCCGCCGCCTGGAGTACCTGGAAGGAGTCGCTCAGGACCCGGAACTGGGCAGCCAACTTACCACGCTGCGCCACCAAGTCGGCGACGCGGCCGCCGAGGTGCGGCGGTTCAGCCGTGAATTGCGGCCGTTGGTGCTCGAAGATCTCGGCCTGATTCCAGCGCTGCGCTATCTGTCCAATCAATTGGGCGAGCAAGACGGCATCGAAGTCAATCTGGCGGTGCGCGGCGCGGTGGCCGGGCTGGACAGCGATCAGGAGTTGGTGCTGTTTCGCATTTTCCAGGAGACGCTGACCAACATCAGCAAACACGCGCAGGCCACCGCGGTCAATGCGCTCGTGGAAAGCGACGCCGAAGGCGTTTTCCTGCAGGTCAGCGACAACGGCCGCGGCTTCAATCAGCCCTTTTCAACGAATGAATTTGCCCGCCGCGGCCACTTTGGTCTGATGGGCATCCAGGAGCGCGCCCAACTCCTTGGCGGCCGGCTGGAACTGGAATCACAGCCGGGCAAAGGCACCACCGTCCGCGTCTGGCTGCCCGTTTGATTGCCGTCTGCCGACTACAGCCGCCGCAAGGGATTATTCCAGCTGCGCATGTCGTTGGCTTCTCCAAGCTCAGCCAACGATGGCCGGCTAGCCGTCTATCGCGTAGGCAGATCGTACAAGTACCTGTGCTGCTCCTCGTCCGTTAGCTCGCGGGTAACATGGCTGGGCACAAGAGCTAACAGGTCATCCACAGAGCCGCACACCTCGCAGTCGTAAACTTGCACCGTACCGTCAGCGCCGGCGCTGGCAATATGCCGCCCGTCCGGGCTGAAATCCAGGCTGCGCACACCCGCTACATGGCCCCAGAAAGTCATCAGCATTTGTCCGGTGCGCAAATCCCATAGGCGCACCGTGGGGTCCGCTGTGTCACCACCCGTGACGGCAAAGCGCCCATCGGGGTTGAACGCAACCGCCGTCACCGGCGCTTTTTGGTCATTCAGGGTGAAGACCCGTCGGCCGCTGGTCACTTCCCACAGCGCGGCCGTCTGATCCTGGCTTGCAGTCAACAGAAAGCGGCCATCCGCCGTGAAGGCCACATGGGTCACCGCGTCCGCATGCGTCAGGGGGGCGATCAATAACTTCCCCGAGCCAACGTCCCACAGGCGCGCACTGCCGTCCGCGCTGGCCGTCGCCACGACATCGCCATCCGGGCTGAAGACGGCATCATAAACCAACCCGTCGTGCCCGCTCAGCGTAACCACGGCCTTGCCCTCTCTGTCCCACACGATGGCCGTGCCGTCCGCACTAGCGGTGACGGCGCGACTATTGTCATAGTTGAAGTGGCCGTTCAACACGGCGCCGCGGTGACCGCGCAACGTGCTGATCACCTGCCCATTGGTCATATCCCAAACGACCGCCGTCTGATCATTGCTCGTCGTCAGCGCCAGTTGGCCTGACCCGCTGAAGGCAATGCTATTGACAGCATCACTGTGCCCACGCCAGACGGCTGGCTCGCCGCTGCCGTCGGCCGGCCACAAGCGCACCGTGCCGTCCTGCCCTGCGCTGATGATCGAATTCCCATCCGGGCTGAAACGCGCCTGGTAGACGGCGCCCTCATGACCCCCCAGCGTCGCCAGGCGGCGTCCGCCCAAAGGATCCCACAGACCAACCGTGCCATTATCGTTGGCGGTGACGAGCCGCGCGCCGTCGGGGCTGAAGGCTGCGCTCCATACCGGCTGCTCACCGGTCATCTCGCGCAAGACCTGCAGAGACTGGCCGGTATTGGCGGTCCACACACGCGCGGTGCCATCCACACTCGCGGTAACCACCAGGGCGCCGCGGGGGCTGAAGCCGCCATTGTTGATAGCATCGGTATGGCCGCGCAAGGTGACCAGGCGCTGCCAGGCGTGCGTATTCCACAAGACAGCCGTGTGGTCGGCGCTGGTGGTCAGCAGCAGGCGCTCATCCGGGCTTAACTGCACATCTGTGACCCGATCCTGGTGACGCAGCTCAGCCTGCGGCTGCCCGCTGGCCACATCCCATACGATGGCGCGACCGTCGGCTGAGGCGGTGTAGAGGCGGCGGCCGTCTGCGCTGAGGCTGACCGCCACCACGCGGTCGGTGTGACCCCGAAATTCGCGGTAGAACTCGCCGCTCGGCGCCTTCCACACGCGGGCCGTGTTATCCACGCTGGCGGTCGCCAGCCAGTGGCCGCTGGCGTCGAACGAAACAGCGATCACCTCGGCATCATGGCCCGCCAGCACGGCCAACGGTTTGCCCGAGGCGGTTTCCCACAGGCGCGCCGTACGGTCATCGCTGACCGTGGCAATGATCGAGCCATCAGGCGAAAACGCCGCGTTCCGGAGTCCGCCGCGATGCCCTTCCAAAAAGAGGGTCATCTCGCCGGCCCGCACATCCCACACATAGCCCGTATGACTGCCGCTGGCAATCATCAGCAGCGTCCCGTCTGGGCTGAAGACCACATGATAGACCTCTCCGCCCAGGTTGGGGATTTCGGCGTGCAGCGAGCCGCTGGGCACGTCCCACAAACGCGCCACCGCCCCGGCGCCGCCGCTGGCCAACAGGCGACTGTCGGGGCTGAAGGCGAGATCATTCAGGCGCTGTGATTGCCCGTGCAGCCAGGCCACGTTGCGATTGGTGACCGCATCCCAGATTCCAATCGAGCCGCCGGTGTCCGCAGTAGCCAGCCAACGGCCGTCAGGTGAAAAGGCCGCCGTGGACAAAGTATCCTCATGGCCCGACAAAACTGCACGAATCGAAGAGGCGATCAACGCCCGGCGTAGGGCATCCTCGACCTGCACGTTGTCATTCTTAATCCACGCTGCATTCTGGGCCAGCAGCACACTGAGTTCAGGGTCTGTCTGCAGCTGCAAATTCGCATTGACGGCAATCGTGCGCGCAGCGGCGTTATAGGCCGCGTCGGTGGCCGCGTTCGCCTTCAGGTACTGCTGGCGCGCGGAGATCGCCAGGATCATCATCACCAGAAACAGAGCCAGCAAACCGAGGGCGCTCAGGCGCAAGCGCCGCACACGCCGCCGCTCCTGCGCCAGGCGCGCGGCGGCCTCAGCTTGCTGCTGGCGCAGGCGTTCCTGCGCCGCCGCCCGTTCCGCGACCAGGCGCGCCTCGGCCGCGGCCTGCTCCTGCGCATGGACAAAGCGGGTGCGCCAGTCCAAAATCGGCGCGGCCAGGACATCGTGAAAGATCTCGTAGCGCAGCCGCGTCGGCTGATCGGGCGGCGGCGCCACCGGCCGCAAGATGCGCATGCCCGCGCCGGACAATTTTTCCAGCACCAGCTCGAGCTGGGCGGGCGCCAACCCGCTGTACTCAGCCAGGTCAGGGACGCTGTGCGCGATCTTGGTGCCCGACGGCGTCACCAGGAGATGGAAGATGCGCGCGGCCACCTCCTGCTCCTCTGGCGTCAGCGTGCTGATGACGGTGTCGAGATGGGTGCGTACGATGCGCTCCGCGCCGCCCAGCCGCTGCAAGGTCGCCAGGCGCAAGACCGACGCGCCTGCCTGCACCTCTTCGGCCCACAAGCGGCTCATTACCAGTTGCAGGTAAGGCGTCTCCACGCGTGCCGGGCCGCCGCTGGCCACGGTGCCGCGGCCTGACTCCCCCACGAATACCTGGTTGGTTTGCACCTGCGCCAGCACCTCGGCCACCAGTTCTGGTTCGATGGTCATCGGCTGCGCGGGCTTCGCCTCACGATTGTACGCCGCCAGCGGCTGCTCGATGGCTTCGCGCGCAGCTTCCACATCCAGGTGCTGAATACGCAGGTAGTTCTCGAACAGGCGCGGGATGCGGCCTTTGAAGCGGTCAAGCCGGGCCAGGGCATCTTCGCGAATGGCGATCAAGAAATTGACGCGTAGATCACTCTGATTGACCGCACGTGGAAATTCCATCGCCAACGTGCCCAGCCCATCCTCCGTGGCATGGTAGAAAAGGTACTCCTCGAACTGATCCAGGATCAACAGGAGATCGCAGTCGAGCGCCGAGGTCCATGCCTGCAAGGTAGGCACGAACGCCGCCGCGGAAGGCGGAGGCAGCGACGCGGCCGCGGGGTGCAGCGGCCCCAAGTCGGCCTGCAGAGTCGCATAGATGCTGTTGAGCAGGCCGCCCAGCGGGTCATCGCGCCAGGCATTGACGATGACCACGACGAATTCAGGGTTGCCGCCGTCAATCTGGTTCTGGATGGCGAGATGGCGCAGATGATGCACCACGCCCGCGCGCAGCACCGAACTCTTGCCCACGCCGCTGGCGCCGTAAAGCAGCGTCAGGCGGGAAGCGATCAGATTGGCCTCGATCATGTCGCGCTCACGCTGTCGGCCAAAAAAGAAGTTGGCGTCCTCTTCGCCATAAGGGATCAGCCCTTTGTAGGGCGAGAACGGCGCGTGCTGATCGCTCATGGACGTCCTCCGGCCGCGGGGAGGTTCTGCACCCGCTCACTCAAGCCGGCCACAAACTGCTCCAGGCTCAGATCCAGGATGTCCACGCTTTGACGGTTCCAGAACTTCTGGCTCATGATCGAGGGCGCGGGTTCCACAGCCCAGGCGTAGCCGCGCCGCGGCGCGAAAACCCGCTGGAGCACGGTGCGCAGGTTCCAGGCGCTCAGATCATAGCCGAGAAAGAGGGAGTAGCTGCGCTTGAGGAACGCCAGCAGCGGCGCCGGGGCAATCGAGGTCACATCCATACGCGGCACGAAGTTGATGAAGTGATCCTCGGTGATGACATAGCTGTCCGCATCGCTGTTCGTGCGGTCAATCGCGCCATGGATCTTGAAGATGAGCGTACGTCGGGCTGCAGTCTGGTCAATCGGCAGGTCCAGGTACTCATTGGGCCGTTCAATCGGGACCGATTCCCCTTCGCCGGTTGGGTTGTGCAGAAACATACCGCGATGCTCACCTTCAGCCACATACGTCACCACATCGTATGGCTCGCCCACGGCCTGGAAAGCGCGCTCCAGGACATCATCGTAGTTGAGGGTAATGATGAGTTGGCAGGGATAGGGATAGCCCTGCTTGCGTAGGGCGGCCGGCAGCGCGGCCAGCAGTTGGTGCACGGGTGTTGGTGGATAATCGGCATCGAAGATGGGACGCAGCTCGTCGTACAGCGGGCCGACGTCGCGCATGACGGTCACGTACTGCGACACTTTGGCCAGGTTTTCGGTATCGGCCAGAGGATAATCGAAGGTCGCCGCCAGGTAAGCGGCCAATTCATGGGTGGCGGGCAGATACTGTCCGGTCTGCCAACCGACGCCCGGCGGCCGGCTGCACAGGTTGACGCCTGGTCCTAAAACCGGCACCAGGCGTCCGGCCGTCAACGCCTTGATGATCGGGCCATAGAGCTGATCGGCGGCGGACGGTCGGCGCGGTGCAGGCCCTGCCCCTGGCGCTGGCGGTTCGCTCTCCGCAATTTTCATCTTGACCGTCGCCAGCAGGCCAAAGACGCCCTTGTAGTTCCCGCCCAGGTCTTGCACGCGCAGGAAATAGTCCAGCGCCGGCCGCCAGCGCCCGGCATTGTAGTGCTCCTGCCCACTGGCAAAGGCCGCGGCCAGTTCTTGCTGTTTCTGCACTTCGCGCAAACGATTGGCTGCTTCGGCCTGGTTGGGATCGAGCTGCAGGATCGCTTGCAGTTTGCGCAGCGCCGTGGGCCAATCCTCGCCCGCCTGGGCGCCTGCGACCTGGCGCAGGAGGGCGGCAATCTGATTCTGCTGGCGCTCGGCCTGGCTCAGCGGCTGCACGTCGAATAAACGGCCATCCGGCGCACGCATGAACAAGACAGGCACGGCCCATTCCACTTCGTTACCCGCGGCCCACACGGCCTTGCGCGCCTCTACCAGCGCGCTGTCCACCGCGTAACCGTCGGCCAACGCGCCGTAGAATTCCTGGCTCAACGCCACTGCGGCCGTGTCGCTGACTGCAGTCTGCATGGCGATGACTGCGGGAATGCCCTGCTGGATCAGTCCCTGCGCGACGCCAGCAAAGGCGTTGCCGGTGCTGGTGCGCGCGCCCTCGCAGGCGTTCAGAAAGACGAGCGCGGGCGGATGGCCGCCCAGCAGCGTGCCCAGCGTTTGACCGCTGACCGGCCGACTCAGGCGCGATTCCTCCTCGAACAGCAGCAGTCCCTCCTGCGTCGTTGGATCGAACGCGCCGTGACCGATGAAGTGAAGAAGATGCACATCCTGCTGGCGTAGACGCTGTTGCAGGGCCATCAAGGTCGCGTGGTCCAACCGATCCACCTGCAGCAGCCCCCGCGCCTCCAACATCTCCACGGCCGCGCTCAATCGCGCCCATTCCTGCTCCACGGCCAATGTGGGCGTGTCGCTCGGATTGGCGATGACGACGAGCAGGCGCAGCGGCGGCTTGACCAGCGAATGGCTTTCGGGTGCGGGCAGTTCCAGGAAGCGCACAACCGACGTTTCGGGCGACAGGCAGAGAAAGCGGTTCTGCTGCGGATCGAACAACGTTTCCCAGGCCCAGGCGCCCAGGTCGAGTGCATCAGCCAGACGCAGACGGACGCGCAACCCGGCGTGCTGCCGCCGCGCCTCATCCAGGCTGCGGCGGTAGGAAACGCCGACGCCGCCTGCGAACACCGCTTCGAACAAGTGCTGGCCCAGGGCGCGCGGGTTGGTCGCTTCCAGCGTCGCCAGCGAAGGCAGGTCAAAGGCCGTTTCTGCCTGGCCCATCGGTGAGTTGAGCACACGCGCGCGGTAGCCTGCGGCGCCGCGGTCAATCAGCAGATCGAATTGGAGATACGTGGTGTCGGGCATGGTTGGAACAATGACGAACGATGAAAGCTGAATGATGAACCGGTGGGGGGAAAGTGTGGGGATTATACAACGTTTTCGGAGGGAGGGAAAAAAGCACAAAATGCAAATTGCGTTTTTGTTTTTTTGGCGGTATCATGAAATTGCCTTGCAGCCAATTGCTTGCATCTGGCCGGATCGAGGCAAGGAATCACAGCGCCCCGTCAAGCGTGTATCCTGTCGCCCTTTACCCTTGCGCGGGTCAACAGGATCGCCAGAAAGTAGGAGGGTTTCACGATGCGACTCGACGAAGCCGCCCTCGCCAGGCTGGTTGACGCAAACACCGAATTTGCCATTGATCTTTATCGGCAACTCAGCCCCACCGCGGGTAATCTCTTTTTCTCTCCGTTCTCTCTGTCCAGCGCGCTGGCGATGACCTACGCCGGCGCCCGTCAAAACACCGCCAGGCAGATGGCCCAAGTTTTGCACATTGACCCGCGTCGCCTGGAACTTCACGCCGCCTTTGCGCAGTTGCAGGCCAGCCTGGCCGCGGCCCAGGAGAGCGGCCAGGTGCAGCTCGTCCTGGCGAACTCCCTGTGGCCCCAAATCGGCTATCCGTTCCGGCCAGAATTCCTCGCCCTCCTGCAGAAGTCCTACGGCGCGCCGATCACGCCCGTGGACTTTGAGCATGCGACCGAGGCCGCGCGCCAGGCGATCAACGCCTGGGCGGAGGCACACACCGCCGGGAAGATCACGGAACTGCTGCAGCCTGGCATTCTCGATGACTTGACGCGCCTTGTCCTGGTCAATGCCATCTACTTCAAAGGCGATTGGGCCAGTCAGTTTGACCCACGCAGGACGCAGGACGCGCCCTTCTGGCTGACGGCCAGCGACAGCATCACCGCGCTGCTCATGCAGCAGATGGGCCGTTTCTGGTATGCCGAAGTGGATGGCGTTCAGGCGCTGCAGCTGCCCTACGCCGGCGATGCCGTCTCCATGATCGTGTTCTTGCCTGCCAAAGAGAAGGGGCTGGCCGCTTTCGACGCGGCCTTCACGGTCGAGCGCCTGAAACGCTGGACTGCAGACATGGAGGAGCGGGAGGTCATGGTCCTCTTGCCGCAGTTCAAGCTCGCCTGCTCGCTCAGGTTGGACGATACCTTGAAAGCGTTGGGCATGACCGACGCTTTCGATGAGTATCGGGCCGATTTCTCGGGCATGGACGGGATTCCGCAGTGGCTTTGTCTGACCGCCGTGGTGCAAGAGGCCAGGGTGGAGGTCAACGAGCAAGGGACGGAAGCGGTCGCGGCCACCGCCGCAGTCCTCTCCCGCTCAGTGCCACCGCCGCCTGCGGTCTTTCGGGCGGATCATCCGTTTGTCTTTCTCATCCTGGACCACGCGACCCAGAGCATCCTGTTTTGCGGTCGCGTCGTCAACCCAAGCTAAACAAAGAAACCCGGCTTCTTGCAAAAGCCGGGTTTCAAACGTCAGACGCATTAGCGTTCAGAACCATAGAGAGAACGCAGACGCACGCTGGCCAGGCGCGCACATTAGTTCGATCTGCGTTGTTCTGCGTGCATCTGCGTCCAACTCTCGAACCTCGTCACCGCTTACGTCCTGTGCATAGACGCGCAGGTTCTCCGTGAACCGGCGCTGTCTTGTTCAGGCGCGTTCGACGGTGATGGTCTGGCGGTTGATGCGGAAGTTATGCGCTTTGGCCAGCACTTGCATGACGAACTTTTCCGGGACATCCACCACGGTGTGGTGGTCCTGGATGAAGATCTTACCAATGGCATGACCGGGAATATCGGCATGATAGGCAATGGTGCTCACCACGTCGCCCGGCCGTACGCCGTGCAGCCGTCCCCGGCTCAGGTTGAGGCTGACCATGCCAGCTTCTGGCGCGCCTGGTGATCGCCGCGGCCGGCTGCTGTGATCGGCCGGCCTAAAGTCTCGCGCCGGGCGGGTCTCGACCTCGCGCAGTTTCGTTCGCGGGCGTCGTTCCTGCACCTCGGTGAGGGGAAGGATCGGGCGCTGGCCTTCCACGGTGCGCACATGCCGCAGCGCGGCCGCCGCAATCTCCAACGGATCGTAGCCAGCATCCACCAGGGTGGCGGCCAGGCGACGCTCGCCGCCGGTGCGCCCACGTTTCAACCAGACCGTCACCTGCTCCAGCAGCTGCTCTTCGCGGCGCTGCTCAATCTGCTCCACGGTGGGCAGCACACCGCTGGCGATACGCTGCTTGGTGAAGCCTTCGATGCGCCCCAAACGCCAGCGCTCGGCCGGCGTCACCAGCGAGATGGCGATGCCGGTCTTGCCCGCGCGGCCCGTGCGGCCAATGCGATGAACGTAGATTTCTGGATCTTCAGGCAGATCGAAGTTGAAAACATGTGAGATCTGTTCGATGTCCAGGCCGCGGGCCGCGACATCGGTCGCCACCAGCACCGTGGTTTGACCGCGGCGGAAGCGATTGAGCACACGCTCGCGTTCTTCCTGCTCCAGCTCGCCGCTCAAGCCTTCGGCCGGAAAACCGCGCGTGGACAGTTCGGCCGCCAGCTCGCCCGCGGCCGCGCGTGTGCGCACAAAGATCAGCGCGCTGGTGATCGGTTCCATCTCGAACAAGCGGGTCAGCGCCGCCAGCTTATCGGCTGCGTTCACCAGATAGGTGCGCTGCTCGATGGCCGCCACTGTCACCTGCTCGCGTTCGGTGGTGACGGAACGAGGATCGCGCAGGTAGCGGTCGGCAAGGCGGCGGACCTCCGGCGACATCGTGGCCGACAGCAGCGCGGTCTGGCGCGCAGCCGGCGTCACCGCCAACAGCGCCTCGATGTCTTCGATGAAGCCCATGCTGAGCATCTCATCGGCCTCGTCCAACACCACCACGCGCACGCGGCTCAGGTCAAGGGTCTGGCGTTCGATCAGGTCCAACAAACGGCCTGGGGTGCCAACCACAATATCCACGCCTTTTTGTAGGCGGCCAATCTGGCGACCATACGGTTCGCCGCCGTAAATCGGCAGCACACGCGCCAGGCGCGGCTCGCCGTAGTCGTGCAGGGCTTTGGCTACCTGGATCGCCAGCTCACGTGTTGGCACCACGACTAAGGCCTGAATGGCCTGGTAGTCTGCTTCAAGGTTATGGAGAATGGGCAGGCCATAGGCTGCGGTCTTGCCCGTGCCCGTATGGGCCTGGCCGATCACGTCATGGCCGGCCAGCAGCACCGGGATGAGGGCCGATTGGATCGGCGTGGGCGTCGTGAAGCCAAGCGCTTCCACGGCCTGCACCAACTGCGGGTGCAGGTCTAACTGCGAGAATTCGGATGTCATCGTTTTACACTCTACGATCTTGGCTGTTCAGCAGCCGCGTGATTGGCTGTTTCGATGACTCCGCTGCGCTGCACGTGCCCTTGCGGGCCTGCTCCCCACTACCGCCGCCCTGCGGCGCAACCGCGGAAACGGATGCGCCAACTGCGGACAAGAAAAGCGCCTGACCATGCTAGGTCAGGCAACCCGTTGGAATGATCAAAACAGAATTCATTTAATACTTGCCGCCCACAGGCGGACAAGAGGTAGCATTATGCCACAGGTCCCCCGAATTGGGAAATTGCCGCCCCTCGGCAAATCGTAACCCGGGCCGACGGTCATCGGCTCCGGCATGACGTGCGTCGTCACACCGGAGATGTGACCTACGAGGACGGCGACGCGTGGGCCTGCCGATGTCTCCGGCATGACGTGCGTCGTCACACCGGAGGTGTGACCTACGAGTGACAACATCGTCTCGCACACAACCCGCGTCCCGTAGGTCATCGCCTCCGGCGTGACAACATCCGATCCCACACAACCCGCGTCTCACCGCGGGTCATCGCGGCCGGCGGCGAGCATTGTTACACCGGAAATGAGCTGCGATGAGCACGACGCGTGGGCGACCGTTGTCTCGGGAATACGCCCGTCGTCACACCGGAGGTGTGACCTACGAGGACGGCGACGCGTGGGCCTGCCGATGTCTCCGGCATGACGTGCGTCGTCACACCGGAGGTGTGACCTACGAGGACGGCGACGCGTGGGCGACCGTTGTCTCGGGAATACGCCCGTCGTCACACCGGAGGTGTGACCTACGAGGACGGCGACGCGCGAGATGGTCATCATCTCCGGCATGATGTCATACCGGAGATGTGACGTGCGATGGTCGGGGGGATCTGTCACGCGGGCAGATGGAAATCGAGCAGTGGTGAATGGAAGGGCTGTAGGGGCAATGGCTCGGCGTAGGCCAGAATGACGGCGGCGGCAGGCAGGGAAACCTGACCGCCGCGCACGCTGATCGCGGCGCCGCTGAGCAGATCGGCATAGTCACCATCGGGTAACGGCACTGCCACGGCGCCGGTGGCAGCCATGACATTGAAAAGGCCAAACAAATTGGCGTGCGCGCCCTGCCACGCGGCCTGAATGGCCGGCTCCGCGCTCGTCAACACATACTTGCCTGTGGTCAGCGCAGGATGTTTCTTCAGGCGCGCGAGGGTGGTGAGGAATGGCTGCAGGGGCAAATCGCCCCATTCCACCTTATCTATATCAAACAGCGAAGGTGTGTGCGTTGCGCCAGCCTCCTGCCCGCCGTAGATCAGGAATGGGCCGTGATGGAAAGCCTGGAATGCGGTCCAGGCCAGCGCTTGATTCGGCGAAGGCGCCAGGCGTTGAATACGCAGTTGATCGTGATTCTCGACGCAGCGCATCTTGACAAAATTATGCGGATAGATGGCGTCCTGGAAGCGCAGCATCTCCAAATAGCGGATAACCGGCGCCTGACCGACTACGGCTGCCTGCCAGATCGGCCAGATGTCATAGTCATACGTGAGGTCAAAGGCCTGGTACAGCTCGCTGTCAGAGAGTCCGCTCAGACCCGCGGCGCGGCGGTGAGCCACCCAGGCCGCGTGCACAGACTCCGCCAGCCAGATGACCCCCGGCTTGACCTGCGCAACGGCTGCGCGCGCGCGCAGCCAGAAATCGAGCGGCAGGAGCGACGCCACGTCGCAGCGAAATCCATCTACGCCAAACTCGGCCCACTGCTGCAGCGTTTCGATCAGATACGCCACCAGTTCTTCGTTGGGATGCTTGAGGTCAATCACATCGCTCCAATCCGGCACGGTCGTCACAGGCTTGCCGCTGGCGTCCTGGTGATACCAGTTCGGGTGGTCGCCTACCAGCACCGAATCATGCGCCGTGTGATTGTAAACCACATCAATCATCACCTTCAGGCCCAGGGCGTGCGCAGCCTCGATCAGATGAGCAAAGTCGGCTTTGGTCCCGTACTCGGGATTGACTGCGCGGTAGTCGGCGATGGAGTATGGGCAGCCCAGACTGCCCTTTTTGTTGAGCTGGCCGATGGGATGGATCGGCATGAACCAGACAACGTCCACACCCATGTCGCGCAGGCGCGGCAGATCAGCCTCCACATCGGCAAAGGAGCCGTTGGGGCCATGATTGCGGACATAGACTTCGTAAATGACCAGGTTGCGGTAGCTGTTCGGCGTATCGAATGCCATGCTGATTCTTCTCCAGAAGCTGTTTGATATGACTGCGGTCAAGTTGATTAAGTAGGTCAGTTATGGTAATCTACACATAGCTAACTTGAATCTCCCTCGCCTTGACGCCCGTCAGTGCAGCGTGATTATACGCTGGAACACCAGGTGGGCCAAACGAAACGCAGTTACGACAACATACCTGCGTAATCGTCTCTCCCCAGTCGTCGTCATGAAACTCAGCGCCAGCGCTGAATAAGCATGGTTCCTTGTGGAGGTATCCCGATGAAATCTATCATGAGTTCTGTCGCCTTGTTGGCGCTCATTCTTTCCGGGCTGTATCCCAGCAAGGCCGCGATGGTTCAGCCTGCAGCCGCGGCTGCAGCTCCGCTTTCCCTTTTGTGCAACGCCTCAAGCAGCGCCAGCACCGCTTTCAACGCCACGGCCCTGGCCGCGGGCAACACCGTCTGGTTCGTCAGTCGGCTGAAGGTGAGCGGCCTGGGATCGGCCGTCACCACCATTTATGCGCGCCAGGCATCCATCTCTTTCACTGTCAACGGGACGCCGTACACGATTTCTGTGCCTGACACACGCATCATCTTCGATCCCGCGGCCAGCACCACCACCACCAGCTATGACGCCACGGCCCAACGTTGGGTGACGCGCGTGTCGTCTGGCAACAACGGCAAAAATGTCTTTGCGGGCGGTGTGGCCTTTGCCATCCCGGCCGGCGGACTCCCGGGCGGCATCAACCCCGTCACCTGGACGGCGGCATTGACCGTAGACCAGCCGGGCGTCACTTTCAACTGGAACTGGGCCGCGGCCGTCTATACCAGTTTTAGCACGAACTACAACGCCATTGGCGTCAAGCCCGTGGATGGCAACGCTCAGAACCCGTACAATAACAACGATCAGGCCGGTTCGCCAGAGAACTACAAGAGTTCGGTCACTGGCGGCGCCACGGGGAACGGCGGCACCAACTATACCGGAAGCTGGACCAGCAATCTCAACGTAACGCCCTGCCAGGTGTACCAGATCGGCGACTTCGTTTGGCATGACGTCAATCGCGACGGATTGCAGAGCGCTGGCGAAACCGGGGTGGCTGATGTTCAGGTCAATCTGTTCAGCGCGGCTGGCGTGATGCTCGATTCGACGAGTACGTCGGCCAGCGGCGCCTACACCTTGCTTGCGGCCCCCGGCAGTTACTACCTGGAGTTTGTTGCGCCAACCGGATACGCGTTCACGCTTCCCAATCAGGGCGCGAATCCAGCCTTAGACAGCGATGCCGACCCCGGCAGCGGGCAAACGACCGTCTTCACCCTCGGCGCCGCCCAGAACCTGACGTGGGATGCCGGCCTCTATCAGACCGGTTCCCTGGGCGACCGTATGTGGTACGATCGGAACTACAACGGTCAACAGGACAGCGGCGAGCCGGGCATAGCCGACGCCGGCGTCTTCCTGTATGACGCGGCGCAGTCCCTGGTGGATGTGCAAATAACCGACGCCGATGGTTTGTATGCCTTTAGCGGCCTACCGCCTGGAGTCTATGTCATCCAGTTTGAGCTGCCCGACGGCTATGCCTTCACGCAGCCGCGGCAGGCCGGCAATGCCGTCGTGGACAGTGATGCGGATCCCAATACGGGGCAGACGCCGCCCATCACGGTGACGGCTGGCGCGAATGATATGACCTGGGACGCAGGCCTCGTGCGATTGGGCGCAATCGGCGACTGGGTTTGGTACGATGCCAACCAGAATGGCGTCCAGAATATCGGCGAGCCAGGGTTGGCAAATGTGCCTTTATCCCTCTACCGCGACAGCAACAACAATGGGACACTGGAAATCGGCGTGGATGCACTGATCGCCACGCGTGTCACCAGCGCTGACGGCAGCTATCTCTTCGATGGGCTGACGCCGGCGGTGTACTTCGTGGATGTCGGCAATCTTCCTGGGGCGTATGCAAACGCCCAGCGCGTGAATGGGCCGCAGAGTCTTACCGATCCGAGCGGGCCTCTGACGCTGAGCGATGGGCAGGTGTTTCGGGATGCCGATTTTGGCTATGTGGTGCAGCCGAGCCCTGGCCAGGCCCTCATCGGCGACAGCGCCTGGTTCGATGGCAGCCGCGACGGACGTCAGCAGCCGGGTGAGCCTGGCATTGCCAATCTGAACATCTGTGCGACGCCCGTGGGCGGCGGCGCGCCTGTGTGCCGCCAAACCGACGCGAACGGGCGTTTCCTGCTGCCCGTCGCGCCGGGGACTTATCTCGTGGCGCCGCCGACGCCGCCGGCCGGTTTGGTGGCAACCACGGCCGTGGGAGCCTCGGTGACGGTGGCCGCCGGGGATCAACGCCTCAACGTGGAGATCGGCTATGGGGATGCTGTCGACATGCTAACCTCGCTGGGCAGCATCGGCAACCTGATCTTCAATGATTCAGACTTCAATGGCATGTTTGGCGCCGGCGACAGCGCGCTGGCGGGAGTCAGCGTGGACTTGATCCAAGACCTCAACGAAAATGACGCCTGGGATGTGGGCGAGCCAATCATCGCGACGGTTACATCCGACAGTGTGCTGGCAGCCGGCAACAGCAATTATCGTTTCCGGGGCATCCCGTCCGGTCGCTTTCTCATCCATGTCAGCGACACCAACGGCAGTCTCCTGGACTATAACCAGACATCGCAGGGCCAACCGGACACCGATAACAACAGCCAGAATGACCCGTATGTCGTCGTGCTGTCTCCCGGTGAAAACAACGTGTTGGCTGATTTCGGCTATTACCGACGCCCACAGAACAACACGGGACTGATCGGGAATCAAGTGTGGCTAGACGTGAACAGCGACGGCCTCTACGCGCCCAACAGCGGCGACGTGGGCGTGGCGGGGGTTACGTTGGAACTGCTGCAAGCCAATGCCGTCATTCGTACGACCATGAGCGGTGCGGGCGGGGCTTATGCCTTTACCGGTCTGCCAGGCGGCGCTTACCAGGTGCGCGTCAGAGACTCCCTTGGCGTGCTCAGCGGATATGTGTCAACGGTGGCGGGGCCCCAACCTGGCGCCGATCACAACAACCAGGTGCAGCCCTACACTGTGGCCCTGGCGGATGGCGGCGCGGTACCGAGCGCCGATTTTGGTTACCAATCGGGAGGGGTCACGGTTGGAGGCTTTGCCTGGGTAGACAGCAACGGCAATGGCAGTTATGACAACGGGGAGCTGCTGCTCAACGGGGTGAGCCTGCGTATGACGAACAGCAGCGGAGCTCTTGTGGGTGATGTGGTGACAGGCCCGGCGGGCGGCTACGCCAGCGGCCAATATGCCATCAGCAACCTGCCGCCAGGGCGATACACGGTCGCCTTTGTGGCCGGGCTGCCCAGCTACCTGCTCATCGGCCCAACGACACGCACCTCGGCCAACTTGAGTGCAGGACAAAGCGACCTCACGCTCACATTTCCCTTTATCAACCCCACGGGGGTCGCCGTGGTTGACTTCACCGCCTGGCAGCAGGTGGATGGGCGCGTGGATGTGGTGTGGCGCGCGGTCGGCGGCAGCGCAGCGCCCCGTTTCGATGTCTGGCGCGGCGTTGCCAGCGACGGCGAGTTTACGCGCATGACCGCGCAGCCGCTCGACGGTCAGCCGGACGGCAATGGCTATCTCTACACGTGGTCCGACGCTGCCGCTGTGCCTGGAACCATCTATTGGTATCGGCTGAAAGAAGCGTCGGCTGGGCCTTTCATCGGGCCGGTGCCGCTGACCCCTGTGCAGCACCGACTGTTCATACCGTGGGTTGCACGCCGCTAGGCAAACCCGCGGGTCAGCACTGACCAAGGGGCAGTCGAGGACACACAGGCCGCCGAGCATCTGCAAACAGACTGTAAGCGAAAAGCCTTGCCTACGGCCATCATGTGGAGTATGCTTAACTGTATAATTTCACGATGATTGAAGGTATGGGCGTACTCGGATGCGAAACCGAGGTAGGAAGGAAATAAATGTCAACTACAGAATTGTCCGTAAAATCGTTTTGCAATGAGATTGGGACTGCCGGCCAGGCGCCGAAACGAGCACTGAAGCTCATCTTCACGGCGGCCTTAATGCTGGCAATGGTGGTGAGCAGCTTGGGGCTGCGTCCAGCGTATGCCGCTGCTCCGGCAACTACCATCGGGGGTGTCTCCCTCGGCAATCTGACAGATTATCTGTTCTTCTTTGCTGACGGCAGCCAGGACGCGAACTGGCAGGGCGCCACGAAGGGCTTCGTGGGTGATGTCGCGGTAGACGGTATCCAGGCCGCAGAGCGAACATCGGGCGGCGTTCCGGACGCAGGCACGATCTATACAAACGATAGCACTCTCAGTGCATGGCAAAACATTGTCAATCAAAACTCGGGCCAGGCTTTTGCCAGTACAGGCCAAACCGCCCGCATTGCGAGTCTCGAAGCAGACCTGAATGCAGCATTCGCTCAGATCAATGCACTGTCTGCCACTCCTGGCTACGCCAGCGTATCGTCAACGTCGCTGAACGGACTGAACAAACAGAATGGCGTTGCCGAGACATTCGTGATCAACATCACCTCTGGACTGGGCTTCTCGAGCAAGATCAACATCACGGGCGATGCAAGTGATGTCTTTATCCTGCGTTGGGACACAGATGCCAATTCTGCCAATGGCTATCAAGGGCAGGTCAAACCGCAAAGCGGAGGCGCGATCGTTCCACTTGGCGGGTTGAAGCCGTCCAACTTTATCAACGTGGCTGGCGACATCAACTCGTCCGGCGGCGGCGGCAACCCGCCTCTTCCTTATCCCCAGGGCCCACGCTTCAATGACGGAACGGGCGCATTGATCGCGGGAGGTAGTGACTTCAGCGGCGGGGGTTTCTTCACCGGCTATTGGCTGACAACGGGCGACCCGGCGACAGGGAACAACTCTTCGCTCAGCAACGGCATCTTCGTCGGCGGTTGGTATACCCTGGCCAACAAGTTTAGCATGACTTCAGGCACAAGCGGTGTCTACGTCTCTCCGAACCCAAGTACGCAGACGCCGGCCATCCGCCTTGTGAAATATGTTTCCGTGGACAACCAGGTCTCTTGGGTTGACGCAAATAGTGCGCCTGGGCCGTTAGCGACTGCAGGCAGCCCCGTTTTCTTCCGGTTTGTGATTACCAATATCGGCAATACCCCGTTGAGTAATGTCAGCCTGACAGACAACGTCTTTAATCTCAGCAGCTGCCCGGCCCGGCCGAATCCACTCGCGATAGGAGCGCAGTACACCTGTATCTTCGGGCCTGTAACAGCCATCAGTGGACAGCATAGCAACACGGCGACCACAACCGCTTCCTACGCCAGCCAAACCGTGCAGGCCACGGATCCAGCACACTACTTTGGCCAGTCTCTCGCTCCCGCCTCGCTCGGCAATTTCGTCTGGTACGATACCAACCTAAACGGCATTCAGGATGCCGGCGAAATCGGCGCAGGGGGCGTAGATGTCCTCCTGTATGATGCGTCGAACAACCTGTTGGATCTGCAAACCACCGATGCCAACGGCTTTTACACTTTCACCGGCCTAGTGGCCGGTTCCTACTACGTCCATTTTTCGCTGCCCGACGGCTACGTCTTTACCCTGCCGAATCAGGGCGCCGATGACACTAAAGACAGCGATGCAGACGCTGCCGGCGACACAACGACGATCACCCTGGTGGCTGGCGAAACCAATCTAACCGTAGACGCTGGTTTGGTCCGCCTGGGTGCGATCGGGGATTTCGTCTGGTACGACAAGAACCGCGACGGCATCGAAGATGTGGGCGAGCCGGGCATTGCGAACGTCACCGTGGCGCTCTACCGCGACGCCGATGGCAGCGGCACGCTGACCCCTGGCGACACGCTGGTGGCTACCACCACAACTGACGCGGATGGCGGCTACATCTTCAAAAATGTGATCCCTGGCACCTACTTCGTGGATGTCACCGACGCCAACAACGTGTTGGCCGGGTTGACGCACATCGTAGCGAATCAAAGCAAGCCCGACCCGACGAGCGCGATTGCGCTTGGCGCGGGCCAGGTTTACAAGGACGCTGACTTTGGCTACGTCCGGCAGCCGACCTCAGGCAAGGCGCTCATTGGCGACACGGTCTGGTACGACGACAACGGCGATGGCGTTCAGCAGCCGAGCGAACCCGGCATCCCCGGCATCCAGGTCTGCGCGACGCCCGTTGGCGGCGGCGCCCCGATCTGCACCACCACCGACAGCAACGGTCACTACCTGATCGAAGTGTCGGCTGGCTCCTACACGGTCGCGCCCACGAACCCACCGGCCGGCTACACAGCCACGACGATCGTGCCGCACCCGGTGTCCGTCGCCGCGGGCGATCAGTACCTCGACGCCGACTTCGGCTACAATGACAACCCGTCGCAGCCGCAGCTCGGTACGATCGGCAACCTGGTCTTCCTTGACGACAATACCAATGGCATTTATGACGCGGGCGATAGCCCACTGGCTGGCGTGAGCGTGGACCTGATCCGTGACAGCAATGCCAACGGTACGTGGGATGCCGGTGAGCCAATCATCGCCACGGTGACCAGCGACAGCAGCCTCGACGCCTTTTTGGGTAACTATCAGTTCACCGGTCTACCGGCTGGCCGCTACCTGGTGCACGTCAGCGACACCAACGCCGTGTTGGTGGACTACACCAAGTCGCTGCTGGGCGCCGCCGGGGTGGACAACAACAACCAGGCTGATCCCTATGCGGTCAACCTGCCCACCGCGGGCAGCAACCTGACCGCCGACTTCGGTTACTATCCGCAGAATCGCGCCAACATCGGCGTCATCGGCAACCAGGTCTGGATTGAATACGACGCGAATGGCCTCTTCAATCCGACGGCCACCGATGTGGGCCAGGCCGGCGTGACCGTGGAACTGCTGCAGGCCAATGTGGTCATCGCAACCACC
>UETR01000047.1_pt1 | contig 22204 bp, 22 predicted proteins | sample 1817881 | NCBI WGS metagenome assembly UETR01 (sample SAMEA4730918, study PRJEB27012) | Candidatus Amarolinea aalborgensis | place: Denmark | collected 2014-01-09
CTGTCGTCCGCATAGTTGTTGCGCACCGTGCTGTGACTCATGACCAGGGTGTCCTGGTTGTAGATGCCGCCTCCTACCTCACTCACCCCGCCGCCGGGCGTACCGGCCTGATTCGTGTGCACGGTGCTGCCCAGCAAGGTCAGGTTGTTTTCGTTGAAGATGCCGCCGCCGTTGGTGCCTGCGCTGTTGTTGCTGATCGTGCTGTTGACCAGCGTGGCTGAGGCGGTGCTGCCAATCCACAGGCCGCCGCCGCGGTCGCTGGCGGCGTTGTTGTTGTTCAGATTCAAGTTGACGGCTTCGAGTGTGCCCCCAAGCAGCGCGATGCCGCCGGCCAAGGTGGCAGCCGTGTTGTTGTTGATCGTGCTTTCTCTCAAGGTCAACGCGCCGCTTTCGTTCGCAATGCCGCCGCCGGCATTGCCGGTGCTTACATTGCTGGAGACTGTGACATTGTGCAGCGTCAGCGTGCCCGCGCTGCGGATGCCGGCGCCTAATGACGTGGTGCGACCGTTGCGCAGCGTGACATCGGAGATAGTGACGGTGTTGCCGCTCAACACCTGGATAACCCGATCCAGGGTGGTTGCGCCGTTGGCGTCAATGGTGGTGTTGCTGCCAACGATGGTCACATCGTCAGTGATGTCCAGGTCGCCGTTCACCGCAGTGTCATCCGCACCCACACGAGTCAGCGTGTAAGTGACATTGGCTTGCAGGGTGATCGTGTCTACGCCCGCGCCCGCCGCGCACGCGTCCACCGCCTGATTCAGGTTGGCCGCACGGATGGCCTCGCGCAAGGCGCAGTCGCCATCGGCGTTCAGTTCGTCGGTCAATGTGTTGACCAGGATGTTGGCGCCATCAGGCGCCGCGGCCGGCGTCGCCCACGCAGCGCTAGACCACAACAGGCTGACCAACAAGAGCAGATGCAGCACAACTAGCCGAGCCTTCATGAGCTAATCCCCCATTCTTCTGTAGCCGACAGCGGGTGGCCTTTCTCGATTCACTTGAGGTACAAGTGTAGCACAAAAAGTGCGCATATGGCAAGTAAAATATCGCATGGTTGCATGGCCTTGTCAGCGGCGCCTGTCCACACCTGCCCGTATCGCATCGGACAAAATCCCGCATTTCAGGTATAATCTGCGGCGCACGATGAATAACCGTCAGGCGAGGGTGAGGGAATGGCCGGAGAACGTATTTTGATCGTTGAGGACGAGCGCGCCGTCGCGCGCGGCCTGACCTATGCGCTGCAAGCCGAGGGTTTTCAAGTCACCTGGGCCGAAAACGGCCAACGGGCGCTCGACCTGACTGCGCAGACCGATCCGCACCTGATCGTGCTCGATATTCGCTTGCCCGACATCAACGGCTTCGATGTCTGCCGCCGTTTACGCAGCCAGGGCCGGCGCCAACCGATCTTGATGCTGACGGCGCGCGACGAGGAACTGGACAAAGTGCTGGGTCTGGAGCTGGGTGCGGATGATTACGTCGTCAAGCCCTACAAGCTGCATGAGCTGATCGCGCGCATCCGCGCGCTGCTGCGCCGCGCCTATGGCGAACTGGCCGCCGCCGTGGCTGGCGCGCGCCTGCGCTTTGGCGATATCGAATTGGACCTGGAACGCCTGCTGGTCACGCGCCGCGGCCAGGCGGTGGATTTGACGCCGATCGAGTTCCGCCTCCTGCGCTACCTGGTCAGCAATGCCGAACGCCCGGTGACCCGCGACGCGCTGATCGAAGCGGTGTGGGGCTACGAAGGCGACCTGGGCAGCGATCGCACGATTGATGTCCACATGCGCCATCTGCGCGCCAAGTTGGAGGATGACCCCGCGCGTCCCCGCTGGCTGCTGACTGTGCGCGGCATGGGTTACAAGTGGGCGCGTGAGCCAGGCAAGCCGTGAGCCTGACGATGAATGGCCGACAGAAGGCCAGGATTTCACCTATCCCGAGGGCGCAACCGTGAATGAAAACAGCCATTCCGCGGCAATCCGTGTTCATCCGCGGCCTGTTGTCAGGTTAGTTATCCATGCGCCGGGGCGCACAACCGTGGATGAAAACAGGCAATCCGTGGCGATCCGTGTTCATCCGCGGCCTGTTGTCAGGTTAGCGCCATGAACCCACAACGGATCGTGTCATTGGCGCCGAGTACGACCGAGATTCTGTACGCGTTGGGCGCAGGCGAGCGCGTGGTCGGCGTCACCCGCTACTGTGACTGGCCGCCGGAGGCGCGCCAGAAAGCCCTCGCTGTGGGCGGGTGGCTCGATGTCAAGGACGCCCGCCTGGCCGACCTGGCGCCTGATTTGATCGTGGCCGCAACCTCGCTGCCGGATCGCGTCAGCGCTCGCCTGGAAGCCGGTGGGCTGCCGGTGCTCAGTGTGGACCCCAAAACGATGGATGACGTTCTGGAGACGATTGACCTCATCGGTCAGGCGGTGGGCGCGGCGGTCATGGCGCGGGTGCTTGTAGATGATATTCGCCGACGCATGGCAGCCATTGCGGCGGCTTCGGCCCGCCGGCGGCGACGCCCGCGTGTCTACCTGGAGGATTGGCACAAGCCGCCCACGGCCGCCGGTTATTGGGCGCCGGAGCTGGTGGCCTGGGCAGGCGGCGAGAGCGGGCTGGCGCGGCGAAGACAACCCAGCGCGGAGGTGACGGATGCCCAGGTGCTGGCGTACGATCCCGAAGTGATCGTGCTGGCATGGAGCGGTTTTGGCATGAGCGCACAGGCGCAGCAAGTCGCGGCGCGCCCGGGCTGGGCGCAGGTGACGGCGGTGCGCAATGGGCAGATGCATGTGATAGATGATCGTCTGCTCAGTCGCCCTGGCCCACGCCTGCTGCTCGGATTACGCCAGTTGGCCGCTGTTCTGGCTGCGGTGGAGTAGCGCCTTGAATCTGCCGTTGACCGCCGCACATAAGGCCTGGTATCCCCAGGCGGTCGAGACGCTCGCAACCTGGGTTCTACAGCCGGAGCAAGCGCCCGCGGCCGCGGCTGCCTGGCCCGCCGCGGCCTGGGAAACCTTCGGCATTGCCGCCTACCTGCACGGCGTTCTGCCGCTTCTTTGGGCTATGCCGTGGCGCGCGCAGCTGCCGCTTGCGGTGCAGGATACGGTGGAGGCCGGCTATCGCGCCAACGCGCAGCGCAATGAGCGCCTGCTGGCTGACTTGAGCCGGGTGCTGACAACCCTGGCTGCAGCCGGCATCCCCGCCATGCCGCTCAAAGGCAGCCTGCTGCTCGAAGGCAACGTCTACGACGACGCAGCCCTGCGCTCACTGCACGACCTGGATTTGCTGGTGCTCCCGGAACACCTGGCCGCGGCAACGCAAGTCTTGCAGGCGATCGGTTATCGGATCGAGAATCGCACGTGGCGCCATGTCGTGCTGCATCCGCCCGGCGCTGCGACCATCGTTTCCTGGGCGCAGGATCACCCGGACAACCCGCGCTATCTCGACCTGCACAGCCATGTACGTGAAGAGTTTCGCGGCGCCAGCTACGATCTGACGCCGCTGCTGTGGCAGCACGCCCGGCCGCGCCCCTTCCTGGGCGTCACGGCTTGGGCGCCTGCAACCCCTGTGCTCCTGCACCACCTCGCCGTCCATGCCTCGATTTCACTGCTCGAGCGCGTGCTGCGCCTCGTCCACCTGGTTGACCTGGCGATGTTGACGCAAGGCCGGCCGACCGACGCCCTCGCGGACGCATTGATGCCCCTCAGCGCAGATGGCGCGCGCTTCCTTTACCCCGCTCTCGGCCTCTTGGCGCACTACCAGCCGCACGGTTCGCTGGCGCCGCTCACCGCACACCTGGCCGGCCAGGTGCATGCACCGTTAAGCGCCTGGCTGCACGCCAGCCGCCTCTCCAACCGCACCTTTGGCATGGAGCCGACGACTCGCCCCGGCGAGATGCTGCGCGTTTGGCCGCGCAATCGCCGCGAGCAGCTCCTGGCCGTGCAGCGCACCATCTTCCACTCGCGCAGTGAGCTGGCCGCGCTCTACCCGCGGCTGAGCGCCTCGCCCTTCTTCTGGCTGGCGCAGATTCGTTTCTGGGGCCGCCTGGTTGCCTCGTGGACTGGTCGCAGTTGGCGCAGCGTGCGGATGCGGGGAGGCGCGCATGACGCTTAGTCTGCGCCGCGCGGCCGCGCTCGTCCTGGGGTTGACGCTGACGGTGAACGCCTTGAACTATCTGCGCGACGCCGCGCTGGCCGCGCGCTTCGGCGCCAGCCCAACCAGCGACGCCCTCTTCAGCGCGCTCCTGCTGCCGGCCATCTTGCAGCAGATGCTCGTGGCTGGCACCTTAGCGCCGGCCGTGGTGCCCGTGTACCTGGAGGTGCGGCGCACGAGCCAGGCCCGCGCCTGGCGCCTGATCTGGCAGGCGCTGCTCGGCGTCGCCGGCGGGCTGATTCCGCTGGCGGCGCTGGCCGTTTGGCAGGCCCCCGCGCTGGTCAACGTGCTTTTCCCCGGCTTCGACGCCGCCACGCAGGCTATGACCGTGCAGGCGCTGCGGTTCTTTCTGCCAGGCGCAGTCTGCCTGATCCTGGCCGGCCTCACCGGCGCGCTGCTCAACGCGCACGAGCACTTTGTCGTGCCTGCGCTCACGCCTGGCCTGGGGAGCGCGGCGGCGTTGGCGTTGCTGGCGTTGCAGCCCGCGGCCGCCGTTCCCGCCGTGGCGTTGGTCGTCGCCCTGGCGATGGGCGTGCAGTTCCTGGTACACGTGCCCGCGTTGCTGGTCACCGCGCGGCCAGGCCGCGACCCGTTGCCCAGCGATGCGCCGGTCGGGCGGCCCAGTCGTGCGCCCTGGCAGCGCGTGCTCAGCCTCAGCCTGCCGCTCTTCGCCTACGTCAGCCTGTCGCAGATCACAACGCTGGTGGAGCGCGTCTTTGCCTCGCACTTGGGCGCGGGCGCCGTGGCGCGCTTGACGCTGGCGCAGAAACTTTCGTCGTTGCCGCTCTTTCTGGTGGCCGGCTCCCTGGCCGTGGTCATTTTCCCCAGGCTGGCTGCCCTGCAGGTAGACGGTGCGGCTTTCCGCGCGGCGCTGGCTGCGGGGCTGCGTTCTGCGCTGCCGCTGCTGCTCATCAGCACGGTCTGGCTCATCAGCGGCAGTCAGCTCCTGGTGGCGCTGCTCTATCAACACGGCCGCTTTTCCGCGCAGGACAGCGCGCTGACCGCCGGGCTGCTGCAGGGCTATGCGTTGGGGTTGGCGCCGGCCGGCCTGGGCGCTATTCTGCTCAAAGCCCTGCACGCACGCCAGGATGTACGTTCCCCGCTGGCCGTGGCCGCCGTCAGCCTGGTCTGTTACCTGGCCCTGGCGGCCCTGTGCAGCCGCGCGTGGGGCGCCGTGGGATTGGCGCTGGCGCTTTCGACCACCGCCGTCATCTCCACCTGCCTGCTGGCCCTGGTCCTGGTGCAGCGGCATCAAGCCCTGGCCTGGCGGCGCCTGTTGACCGATCTGCGGGCGCTTTTGCCCGCGACGTTGGCGGCTTTGGCCGTCGGCTGGCTGGCGGAAGCCTGGCTGCGGACTTCGGCGAGCTCAGTCGAGCCGCCGACGCCGGGCGCGGCGCTGCCCGCGCTCCTCTTGCGCCTGCTCGTCCTGGCCCTGGCTGGCGGCAGCGTCTTTTTTCTCTTGGCCCGCCGCGCCGGCTTTGTGCAGGGCGACTTGCGCGCCTGGTTCGGGCGACTGCGGGGCCGCGGGCCGGCGCCGGGTTCGCAGTCGAAGGTCTAAGCCCATGCACGTCATTTTCGATATGACTTTTCCCGCGCGCAACCGCAGCGGCATCGGCGTTTACGGCCGGGAGCTGCTGGCGGCGCTGCGCCGCGGCGCACCGGCGGGCTGGGCGATCGAGGCTTTTTGCGCGCCCGGCTTTGCGTACAAGCCGGATGCGCTGCGCAAGGTGGCCGACGGCGCAGCCTTTGTGCTCGGCATCGAAGCCGCGCTGCCGCTGCATGTTTGGCGGCGACGGCCTGACCTGCTGCACGCGCCGGCCTTCATTGCGCCGCTTCTGCCCCTCGGCTGCCGGTTGGTGCTCAGTTGTCATGACACCATCCTGGAGGACGGCTGGCAGGGGTTCCATCCGGCCTGGCGCCTTTTTCACCGCCTGTCCATGCAGCGCGGGCTGCGCCGCGCCGCGGCCGTGCTGACGCCATCGCAGCAGACCGCGCGCGATCTGGCGCGGGTCTACGGCGTAGACGCCGCCCGGCTGCACGTCATTCCCCACGGACTCAACCCGGTCTTTCGGCCCGCGGCGCCGGCGTCGGTGCAGACTGTGCTGGCGCGCCTGGGCGTACGGCCGCCATTCGTGCTGTGCGTCAGCGCGCAGGTCGAGCGCAAGAACCTGGTGCGTCTGCTGGAGGCGTTCGACCGCGTACACCGCGTGCGCGTGCAGCCTGACCTGGCGCTGGCGCTGGTCGGTCCGCCTGGCAACGCCAGCCTGCGCGTGCAGCAAACCATCACCCGGCTCGATCTGCAGACTGCGGTTCACTGCCTGCCGGCGGTCACAGACAGCGACCTGGCCGCGCTCTACAGCGGCGCAGCGCTCTTCGTCTTTCCCTCGCTCGCCGAGGGCTTTGGCCTGCCGATCGTGGAAGCGCAGGCGTGCGGCGCGACCGTGGTTACCAGCAACTGCGGCGCGATGGCCGAGGTGGCCGGCGGCGCGGCCATCCTCGTGGATCCGACGCGGGTGGATGCGCTGGCCGATGCCATGCAGCAGGCGCTGACCGATCACGCCGCCCGCGCGCGCCTGCAGGCGCAGGGCTTGGCGCATGCGGCTGCGTTCACCTGGGCGCGCACGGCGCAGGCGACCCTGGATGTCTATGAGCAGGTCGCACACACCCAAAAGAAAGCATAACGAACCATGACCATTGCCATCCGAGACCTGACGACGTTCGACGAATTTCAGCAGGTGCGCCAGATTCAACAGCGCTGTTGGGGCTTCACCCACGGCGAAGGGCTGTATGCGCCCCTGCTCATCTCGGCTGCGCGCAACGGCGGCATGGTGCTCGGCGCGTTCGATGGCGCGCAGATGATCGGCTTCCTCTTCGGCTTCCTGGGCATGAACCCCGATCGGCGCCTCAAGCTCTGCTCGCAAACCATGGGCGTGCTGCCGGACTATCGCAACCGCGGCGTCGCCGCGCAGCTCAAATGGGCGCAGCGCGTGCGGATGCTGGCCGTGGGCATTGATTTGATCACCTGGACGTTCGACCCGCTGGAAGCGCCCAATGCGCGCCTGAATCTGCACACCCTGGGCGCCACGGTTTTCGCCTACGACCGCAACCTCTTTGGTGAAGACTTTGGCGAGCTGGGGCGCGGCTTGCCCAGCGACCGCTTTCAGGCCAGTTGGTGGATCAGCAGTCCCCGCGTCAACCGCCTGGCGGCCGGCGAGGCTGCGCCGCCCGAGCAACTGGCCGGCCCCCAAGCCAATCCGTGCGCCGGCGACGGCCTGGCGCGGCGCATCGTCCACACCGACCTGGCGCTCTCGTCGCCCGTGGTGCACGTCGAGATCCCAGCGGACATCCAGGCCCTCAAACGGGCCGATCTGGCCCTGGCGCGGGATTGGCGCCAGCAAACGCGTCTTGTGTTCGAAGCCTATCTCGGCCGCGGCTATGTCGTGACCGATCTGCTGCGCCTCCCTGCGCCCGGTGGTCGGCAAGCGATCTATCGCCTGCAAAGAGATGACGGGCCATACGGCGAACGCGTTTTGGGCTTTGCTGGTTATGGACTATAATTCAGGCGAGTGGCCCACATAGGTCCATGCCTGTGATGTGTACACCGGGAAAGCAATTGAGGTAATGCATGGTTACTGGCTGGCGCAGCCGGACGCATTTCGTTTGTTGGCAAGATCAGAAGGAACCCTCCGCCCATGTCATCGCGTAATGGCCGTCGTTCGCAATTGAAGTGGCTTGTCCCCGGAATGTACGTCAAGCGATGGTTGTTGTTGCTCATGTTCGGGACCATCGTCCTGAGCTTGGGCCTGGCGATGCTGCTGCGGGGCGCGTCGAACAACGAGTTACTTTCGCCGATCATCTACTATGGTCTGCTGCAATTTGTGGATCGGCCGTGGCGCGCGTTGGCTTTTTCTGGCGTCGGGATTGGCCTGATTGGCCTGGCTCTTTTTCGCCTGAGCCAGGCTTTGGTGGAACCATTCCTGCGGCCGGGGCAAAACAGCGTGGTTGACATCGTGTACGAACATCGCCGGCGACGCGGCGGGCCGAAGGTCGTTGCCATTGGCGGCGGTACCGGCCTTTCCACGCTGCTGCGCGGCCTCAAAAGCTACACCGACAACATCACCGCGATTGTCACCGTGGCCGATGACGGCGGCTCCTCCGGTCGTCTGCGCCAGGAATTAGGCCTGCCGCCCCCAGGTGATTTTCGGGCGTGCATTGCCGCGCTCTCCGAAGCCGAAACCTTGACCACCAGCCTGTTTGAGTATCGGTTCAGCGAAGGCATGGGGCTGAATGGCCATTCCTTCGGCAACCTGTTCATCGCCGCCATGACCAACATCACCGGCAGCTTCGAGAGCGGCCTGGCCGAGGCCAGCCGCGTGTTGGCGGTGCGCGGGCAGGTTGTACCCTCTACGCTGCAAGATGTGACGCTGTGCGCAGATTTGCGCGAAGAAACGGCCGACGGCCTCTCGGGCTGGCGCCGCGTCGAAGGTGAATCGGCCATTCCTGCGCTAGGCCAGCGCATCGAACGCGTTTTTCTGCAGCCCGAAGATGCCCGCGCCTTTCCGGCCGCAGTCAAAGCGATTCTCGACGCTGACCTGATCGTGGCCGGGCCTGGCAGTCTCTTCACCAGCGTACTCCCCAACCTGTTGGTGGATGGCATCGCGCGTGCGGTCAAGGCCGCGCGTGCGCCGCGCGTCTACATTTGCAACGTGGCGACGCAGCCGGGCGAGACCGCAGGCTTCGGCGTGCTGGAGCATATCGAGTCGCTCAGCCGCCACGTGGGCGCCGGTCTTTTTTCCTATGTGCTGGCAAACAACAACACCCGCGTGCCGGTGCCTGCGCATGCGGCCCATTTCGAATGGGTCAGCCCACCCACGGATGATTTGCCTGGCATCTCCGTTTACCTGGCTGATCTCGTGGACCGGCGGCGGCCCTGGCGGCATGATAGCGAGCTGTTGGCTAGCGCCGTGATGCAGCTCTACGCGCAGGTGACAAGCGCGCAAATTCGCTCTGAAAAAGCTGCCCTAAATCATAATGTTTCCACGCCGACTGTAGTACGATCTCACTGAAATGGCAGATAGCCAGGACAAGATTCAATCACTAAGTCATGCGTCCGGCGGAATCAAGCACGCGCCGGGCAGCGAAAGAGGATGGAATATGGACAAGAAGACGATTCGTGATATTGACGTCAATGGCAAACGCGCACTCGTGCGCGTTGATTTCAACGTGCCCATCAAGAATGGCGTTGTCAACGACGACACCCGCATGCGCGCCGCGCTGCCAACCCTCAACTATCTGCTCGATCATGGGGCTTCCTTGGTGCTCATGTCGCACCTGGGACGGCCCAAGGGCGGCCCGGATCCCAAGTACACGATGCAGCCGCTGGTTGCTCCCTTGAGCGAACTGCTGGGCCGCCCGGTCCAGTTTGCCGGGGATTGCGTTGGCCCCGTGGCCGAGGCTGCCGCGGCCGCGCTGGCGCCAGGCGAGGTGCTGCTGCTCGAAAACACCCGCTTCCACCCCAGCGAAGAGAAGAACGATCTCGAGCTTGCGCAGCAGATGGCGAAGTTGGGCGACATCTTTGTCAACGATGCGTTCGGCTCGGCCCATCGCGCCCATTCGTCCACCGAAGGCGTCGCGCGCTATCTGCCCGCGGTGGCCGGTTTCTTGATGGAAAAGGAGCTCGCATTCCTGGGCAAAGCCCTGGACAAGCCGCAGCGCCCCTTCGTTGCCATCCTGGGCGGCGCCAAAATTTCGGACAAGATTGGCGTCATCGAGGCGCTGTTGGCCAAGGTGGACTCGCTGCTGATCGGCGGCGGCATGGCCAACACCTTCCTCAAAGCACAGGGTTATGACCTGGCCGATTCGTTGGTCGAAGAGAGCAGCCTCGACATGGCCCGCGCTCTGATGGACCGCGCCGGCGCCAGGCTCCTCTTGCCCGTGGATGTGGTGATCGCCGATAAGTTCGACGCCGAAGCGGCCAGCCAGGTCATGCCCATGGCCGACATCCCGGCCGGTTGGCGTGTGCTCGATATTGGCCCGGCCACGGTGGCGCACTTCAAGGAGGCGCTGCAGCCAGCCAAAACCGTCGTTTGGAATGGCCCGATGGGGGTCTTCGAGTTCCCGCGCTTTGCGGCTGGCACGTTTGCCATCGCCGAGGTGCTGGCTGGCCTGCACGCCACCACCATCATTGGCGGCGGCGATTCAGCAGCCGCGGTTGAACAGGCAGGCCTGGCTGACAAGATGACCCACATCTCGACCGGCGGCGGCGCCAGCCTGGAATTTCTTGAGGGCAAGAAACTGCCCGGCGTCGAAGCGCTGCTGGATAACTAGCCCACGCTTCGCCAGCCACGTGGCAGGATTTATTTCGTCGAGGTAAAGATCATGCGTAAACCCATTATCGCGGGCAACTGGAAGATGAACAAGACAGTGGCCGAGGCGCTCACCCTGGTGGTCAACCTGCGGTCCGCACTCGATGCTATTCCGGCCGTCACCAGCGTCGTCTGCCCGCCTTTCACCGCGTTGGCCCCTGTCAAACAGGCGCTCAACGGCTCACACGTCGGCTTGGGCGCTCAGAATCTATTCTGGGAGGAGAAGGGCGCGTTCACCGGCGAGGTGGCGCCCAACATGGTGGCCGAGCTGTGCCAGTACGTCATTCTGGGACACTCGGAACGCCGCCAATACTTTGGCGAAACCGATGCCAGCGTCAACCGCAAGGTCAAAGCGGCCCTGGCGCATGGGTTGATTCCCATCATCTGCGTGGGCGAGAACCTGGAGCAGTATGAGGCCGGCGCAACCGATTCCGTCGTGCGCCAGCAGGTCAACGGCGCGTTGGTCGGGCTGACGGCCGAGCAGGTGGCCGGGCTGGTCATCGCGTATGAGCCAATCTGGGCCATTGGCACGGGCAAGGCCGCGACGGGCGCGGCCGCCAATCAGATCATCAGCCTCAGTGTTCGCGGCCCCGTCGCCGACCTGTACGGAGAGGCGGTGGCGCAGGCGGTGCGCGTGCAGTACGGCGGCAGCACCAACGCCAAGAACATGGCCGAATACATGCAGCAGCCTGACATTGACGGCGCGCTCGTCGGCGGGGCCAGTCTCAAGGCTGAAGATTTCATTGAGATGGTTCGTATCACCGCCAACGTACGCGGCTAATCCTCACCACAGAAAAGCCGGGCTCTCACAGGAGAACCCGGCTTTTTTTCTTCTACGCGCCAGTTTGCAAGCGCGCCTGATTCTGACTACAATAGCGCGCACAATCAGTGCTCGGTGCGGGGTGACGGTTGAACGACTGGATTCCACTTTTCTGGACAATTGGCTCGCTGGCGGCCTTGTGGATCGTGGCGCGTTGGATCAGCGCCCACATTCAAGCCCTGGGCTGGCTGATCGCCGGCCACGCGGATGGCGCCGTGGTGGCATTGTGGGTCATCCTTTTTCCCGGCATCCTCGTGCATGAGTTGAGCCACTGGCTCGTGGCGAAAATGCTCGGCCTCAAGGTCAAGCTGCCCAACCTCTATCCCAAACGTCATGGCAAACACATTCGCCTCGGATCAGTGACCGTGGCGTCGGGCGGCCATTTGCTCGACAGTTTCGTGGGCATGGCGCCGTTCCTGCTGGGCAGCCTCAGCGTGCTTGTGCTTGGCGCCAGCGTCTTCGATGTGACCGGCCTGGTGCGCGGCGTCACACAAGCTGGCCTGGCGGGCGCGCTGCAAGGTCTGCTGGGCGTGCTGAAGGTCTCCGACGCCTGGTTGTGGCTCTATCTGACGTTCGCCATCAGCAACGCCATGTTCCCCAGTCCCAGCGATACCGAGCCAGTGCGCCCCGTGCTCATGTTCAGCGGTCTGTTGATCTGTCTCGCGCTGATTGTCGGCTGGACGCCCCAGCTTGGGCCAGATCTCGTGGCCGCCATCAACCGAATCCTGCTGGTGCTGGCCGAGGCGTTTACGTTCGTCCTGGTGGTGGACGTCGGCTGTGGGGCGCTGATCATCCTGTTGGAGTTCGTCCTGGGCGCGTTGCGCGGCCAGCGCGTGGTCTTCGAGTCGTCAGGGGACTCAAGCCGGCGCAAAGGACGCTAGGCTGACAAATCCCATGGTTCTGCCTCTTCGCTGAATAACTTCGGCGCTCCGAGCCGGCTCACGGTTCCGGCTTGAGGATGCCCACCCGACGCATGCGGGCAAACACGGACGTATCATGCGGCGCTTTGCGCAGCGAGCGGGTGAGGTCGAGACCGGCGTAGTGCAGATTCTTGTGCATGCCGCCGCGCCACAGGGCTGAGTGGGTCACATCGTAGACGATCCCAGCATACGCAATGTACGCTGGACGCCCTTGCTGTCCATCGAAGCGGCGCAGTTCCGTCTCCGTGTAATGCGGCTCGGCGCCCAACGCCGGAATGGTGAGCAGGTCAGTCGTGTGGGTCATGGAGAGCTGTGCATCAGACTGATTCCAACTGCATCTGCAGAGCCGGTAGATGTTCCCGATCATGCTCAGCAATGCCCGCCAGGAGGCCGCCCACGGTGACGACCCGTTCGCCAACCTGGTACGCCGCCTGCAGTTGTTCCTCGCTGAGAAAAGTCACATTCCAGGTGGTCTCTTCGCGCTGCAACGCCAGGCCGCGCAGCACTTCCGGCCAGCTCCAATCGCGCAGCCGCCGGTAGTTGCGCTCATTCCAGGCTTCCAACTCGGCGTCGCTGCGAATCCATTCCACTAGGCGGCCATCGCCCCACAGCACTTTCTGCGCGACCGTCAACAGGCGATCTTCCCAGGCTGTGATGTGCGCCACCACATCTTTGATGGACCAGCGGCCGACTGAGTACGGCTTGAGGATGACTTCTTCGGGCAGCGCCCGCAGGACGGTCAGCAGCGCATTGCGGGCATCCGCCATATCGGTTTGGAGTTCTTGTTTGTTCATCGCCGGTTCAGGATAGATCGAGCAATTGAATGGGGCTGGCGCCGGGCCGCGGCTCTCCGCCGCGCATTTTTTGGCGCTGCTGATAGGCTTCCCATTCGGCCAGGCGTTTGAGGTTGGCCAGGCTTTGCGCGGCGGCCTGCGCGCTGCGCTTCTGGACGAAGAAGCGATCAGCCAGCGCGCCAAGCGGCCTCCGCAGACGATAGTCCTCGATGAGCTGCACGCTGGTCGTGTTCTCAACCGGAAAGAGCAGAAAGGAAACCTGGCTGCGCCCATCCAACTGACGCCAGGTGAACTTGGCTGGCGCACTGAACTCAATCACCTCGGCCTGCGCGACGCCCAGGTCGGTCTGAATGGTCAAGGCCGCGCCAACCCCCAACGCAGCATCGGTGGATTGGGAAACCTGCGTGTGCAGTTCGAGTCCATACCATTCACCCAGACGCGCGGGTTTGAGCAGGTCAAACACCAGGGCGATGGGCGCCGTGATTTCGATCGCTTTGGTTATCTGGCCCATGGGCTATCCGACCCGCTTGACCATCTTCTCAGGCATGGGCAGAATCACCCAGGCCGGTCGCATTGAGTCGGCTGGCTGCGGATCGGTCGCGTTGCGCGCTGCGGCCAGCAGCAGGCGGATTTTCTGCTCTGTGGCCGGCAAGATCAGGCTCGGCGAATCAATCTCATGGTAGGTGCTGAGCGCCCGCGGGGTCGTGGTATGAATCCGAAAAAAGACCGGCGTGTTAGGCGATGCGTTAGGGATGCGCAAGGTAAAATGATCGGACAGCGCCGTGGTGGCGGCCAAGACTTCGCCCTCCCAGGCCACGACTTCTACGCTGCATTCCTCGACGGGTTTTCCCTGTCTGTCAATGAAGTAACCTTCAATCTCCGGCACGATCGTGCTCCTTCCGCGATGTCGTTGACATCAGCTTGGGTCTGACTAGACCTGAGGGGTTGGCCGCTCCAAGATGCGCGCGGCCGTTTCGCACAAGAGCGCCACCCCCACCGGCAACGCCCGCTCGTCGAAGTCAAAACCAGCGTGGTGGTGTGGATAGGGATGGGGGCCAGCGCCAACTAGGGCAAAGCAGCCTGGCACCCGCTGCAAGAATTCGCTCATGTCCTCGGCAATCATCAACGGCTTGATCTGCTCAATGTGTGCTGGACTGGTCAGCGTCTGCGCAGCCTGTCGCATCACCGCGGCTGCGGCGGCGTCATTGACCGTGGCCGGCGCGGAACAGCCGACCTGCTGCAACGTGAAGGCGGCGCCGTAGGCCTGGCAAATGCCTTGCGCCAGCGCCTCCATCCTCTGCCATACCTGGCGTCGAACCGCGGCGTCGAAAGTGCGGATCGTGCCGGTCATGACGACCTCAGCGGCCAGCACATTGAAGGCCTGGCCGCCGTGCACCGTGCCCACGGTCAGCACCGCGGTCTCGGTCGGATCCACCTGCCGGCTGACGATGGTTTGCAGGGCAGAGACTACCTGGGCAGCAATCACGATGGCGTCAATTCCTTCGTGCGGCATGGCGCCATGGCCGCCGCGACCCGTGATCGTGAGGCGAAACTCATCGGCTGCGGCCAACAAGGGACCAGCTTGAATGACCAGGTCTCCAAATGCAAACTGATTCCAGAGGTGCAGACCGAAGGCATAGTCTGGCGCGGGCTGTTGCAGCACCCCATCGCGCACCATCGCCATGGCGCCGCCCAGGCCTTCTTCGGCCGGTTGAAACACAAGCTTGATCCGGCCGCGCCAGCGCTGACGTTGGCGGCTGAGCAGCGTCGCCACGCCTAGACCGATCGCAGTGTGGCCGTCATGCCCGCAGGCATGCATCACGCCAGCGTGCTGCGAGCGGTAGGGCGCGTCGTTGATCTCGTGGATGGGTAAGGCGTCCATGTCGAAGCGCAGCATCACCGTCGGTCCGTCGCCGACGCCATCTATGATGCCCACCACGCCCGTGCCGCCCACGCCCTGCTGCACTTCGATGCCCAGGTCGTGCAGATGCTCGGCCACCACACGGCTGGTGCGCGTTTCGTGGAATCCAAGCTCCGGGCGCTGATGAAAATCACGGCGCCAGGCTACCAACTGCTCAGCCATCGCTGCGGCTTGCGTTTGGAAATCAGCCATCCAATCCTCTTCACGTCCTGGGACAGATTCATCGGGCCGGGGGCATGGTTCTTGTCACGGTTCATTGTAGCATGGCGCAGGCGCAAGGCCAAAATCCATGCAAAGAAGCCGAAGACAGATCCCTGCCTTCGGCCTCTTTCATTTTGTGCCGCGACGCCCACTTAGCCTGGCGGCGTAATGCCCTTTTCCTGCAATTTGCGGTTGATCACTTCTTTGAACTGCGCCACCGTCACGGCGCCCAGCACCCGCTCGCCGTTGATGAACATAGTCGGCGTCGAGTTGATCTGCTTGGCTGTACCCTCGGCCGCATCAGCATCCACCTGCGCCTTGCCCTGCTTCTGATCCAAACAGGTATCGAACGTGGCTGTATCGAGCCCAGCGTCGGCCGCGAACTTCTTCAACTGAGCGTTGCTCAGCTCGCTGCCCTGTTGATTCTTGAACAGGAGGTCATGGTATTCCCAGAACTTGTCCTGGCCGGCCGCGCACTCTGCTGCGATGTGCGCACCGTACGAAGAAGGGCGCAGCGGAAAGTGCTTGAACTCGATGCGCAGCAGCCCCTTGTCCACGTAATCCTTGACCAACTCGGGCGCGCGATCGAGCGCGAAGTCACGGCAGTGACTGCAGTAGAAGTCGGAGAAGTCCTGCAGCACCACCGGCGCGTCCACCGCGCCCAGGGTAGCGCCCTTGCCCGAACGGGCAACCCCGCCGCCGCTGCGCGCGGCGTTGCTGATCAGCACCACGGCAATCAGGCCCACGACGGCGACGCCTGCGATGATCAAGAGCAGATTGCGGCGCTGTTCCATCTGCTGCCGTTTGCGCGCGGTTTCGCGTGCGGTCTGCTTGGACACCCGTTCACGCTGTCCTTCCAGTTTCTGTGGGGGCGGGGGCATTCCAGGTTTCTTTGCCACGTGTCTTTTCCTCCAGGTATCGTTTTCTACCGGTTGTTGTTTCGATCTGTTCTGACTGCTCCGGGGGCTCGGGCTACCGTGCATCAACCCGATGCGCGCAGCCTGCCGCTGATGGTCTCTTCCAGCCGTCGCATGATTCTCGCCCGCAGCCTGGCGGCATCGGCATCGGTCAGTGAGTGATCGGCCGCCTGATAGATCACGCGGTAGGCCAGGCTCTTCTGCCCGTCGCCGATCTGATCCCCCCGGTAAACGTCGAACAGGCGCAAAGCGGTCAGCAGCTCACCGCCCGCTTCCGTGATGGCCTCTGCCACCTGCGCGGCGCGCACGCCTTCATCCACGATCACGGCCAGGTCTTCTTTGATCGCGGGATAAGCCGAGATGGACTGCATCGGTATGTCCGATTGATAGGCTGCGACCAGCGGCTCCAGGGCCAGTTCGGCGACAGCCACCCGCCCCTGCATGGGCAGATCGAACGCCCGGCGCACGGCTGGGTGCAGTTCGCCCAGGATGCCGATGTCCTTCCCCGCGACCAGCACCCGGGCCACACGCCGCGTGAACGCGGGGTGTGTGGTCGCTGCGAACTGCACTTGCGCCTGGGGCACGCCCATACGCGCCAGCAAGGTTTCTACGACGCCCTTGAGATCGTAGAAATCGAGCTCTTCGGTCGTTGATCCCTGCCACCAGGCCGGCGCGCGTGGCCCAGCCATCACCAGGCTGACATGGCGCGCCTCCTGCGGCAGCAGCTCGCCTGCCAGGGGCCAGTAGACGCGGCCGATTTCGAAGGCTGCCCAACGCTCGGTGTAGCGCAGGTTGGCGGCCGTAACCTGCAGCGCGTTGGGCAGCAGGCTGCTGCGCAGCAGGCTGCGTTCCACGCTCAGCGGATTCGCCAACTGCACGCTGTCGGCAGGCCGCAGCAGCGCGGGCAGTTGGTAGCCGGCCATCGCCTGCGCGTTGGTCCAGCCCTCGCCGCTGCTGGCCGCCAGCAGGCGCGCGTTGTCGCTCTCGCTAATCAGCGGATAGTTGATCGTGTCCTGCAGACCGCAGCCGGCCAACAGGGTGCGGATTGCCTCTTCGCTTTCGATGGGCCAGTTATGCCGCTGTTCCGGCAGCGCCGAAGCCAGCAGTGTGGCTGGAATTTTATCATAGCCAATCCCACGCGCCACTTCTTCCACCAGATCGGCCGGGATTTCCAGGTCAAGCCGGTGCCAGGGCACGCTCACGAGCAACGCCCCCTCACCCGAATCATGGTCTACCCGACACTCCATCGCTTCCAGCGTGCGCCGCAGATCAGCCGGCGCTACCCGAATGCCCAGCAGTCGTTCCACTTCGGCGTTGGTCAGTTCGATGGTAACGTCACGCTGCCGCACGGCGTACGCATCTTGCACACCGGCGACGACCTCGCCGCCGGCCAGTTCAGCCATCAACTGCGCGGCGCGGCGATTAGCCAGCGGCGCCAGCGTGGCCGGAATGCCGCGCCCGAAGCGGGTGGATGCCTCGCTGAACAGCTTCAACGCCTGCGCGGTGCGCCGATTGTTGATGTTGTTGAAGCAGGCCGATTCCAGCAGCACATTCACCGTCCGCTCGTTGACCTCGGTCTCCTGGCCGCCCATCACACCGGCGACAGCAATCGCGCCCGCAGTATCGGCAATCAGCAGCATGTCGGTCGTCAGCGCCCGCTCCACATCGTCAAGCGTGGTCATGCGCTCGCCTGGCCGCGCGCGCCGCACGATGATTGTGGGCTGCGCTTGCCCGGTGCGCTGCGCACGCGCCGCCAGCGCGTCATAATCGAACGCATGCAGCGGCTGGCCCCATTCCAACATGACATAATTGGTAATGTCCACCACGTTGTTGATCGGCCGCTGACCGGCCAGGCGCAGGCGTTCCTGCAGCCAGCGCGGCGACGGCCCAATCGCAACATTGCGGATCAAGATTGCCGTATAGCGTGGGCACAGGTCAGGAGCCTCAATCACAATCTGGCAAAATGGCTCTGCGACCGGCGCAGGATCGGGCATTTCGGATGGCGCGACCCGGCCCGCAATCTCCTGCAGCAGCGGCTGCTGGCGCTTGAGGGTCAGCGCTTCCAGCGCGGCCACTTCACGCGCGACGCCGAGCATGGAGAGGCAGCGGCCCAGGTTGGGCGTCAGCTCGATCTCCAGCACCGTGTCGCCCATGTAGTCCACCAGCGGCATGCCCACCGGCGCATCGGGCGGCAGGATCAGAATCCCCTCGTGACTGTCGCTCAACCCCAGCTCTTTTTCAGAGCAGACCATGCCCTCTGAGCGGACGCCGCGAATCTTGCTGGGCTTGAGGCGCATGAACTTCTTCTCCTCGCTGTGCCCATCAATCAACCGCGCGCCGCTGATCGCGAAAGGCGCCTTCAGACCGAGGTTGGCCTGGCCTTTGTACGGGTACAGGTTGGGCGCGCCAGTGACGACCGTCATGGGCGCGTCGCCGCCATAGACGACGGTCGCCAACACGAGGCGGTCAGCATCCGGGTGCGGATCAATGCGCACAATCTCGCCCACGAACAACTTGTCGCGCTCCCAGTCCGCGCCAATGCGCTCCGTAGCGGCCACCTCGATCCCCGCCAGGGTCAGGCGCTGCCCTAACTCTTCCACCGTCAAATTGATGTCTACGTAATCACGTAACCAGCTTAATGGTATCTTCATCGTGTTGTCTCCGTGTCGTAGAGATTAGAGATCGGAGATTAGAGATCAGGTGAGTGGAAGGCGGATGCTCTCTGGTCTCTGGTCTCTGCTCTCCGGTCTCTTTCCTCAGAACTGCTCCAAAAAGCGTACGTCATTCGAGAAGAAGTAACGAATGTCGTCAATGCGGTGTTTGAGCATGGTGATGCGCTCTGGCCCCATGCCGAAAGCGAAACCGCTGTAGACCTCCGGGTCGTAGCCGCCGTTGCGCAGGACCACCGGGTGCACCATGCCCGCGCCGCTGATCTCCAGCCAGCCGCTGTACTTGCATAACCGGCAGCCCTGGCCGCCGCACAGGATGCAGTCCATATCCACTTCTACCCCCGGCTCCACGAAAGGGAAGTACGAGCAGCGGAAACGCAGATGCCGGCCCGCGCCGTAGAGTTGATTGGCGAATTCCTGCAGCGTGCCTTTCAAGTCCGCCATCGTGATTCCTTTGCCGACGGCCAGCCCTTCCACCTGGTGGAACATGAACTCGCTGCGCGCGGTGACCTGCTCATAGCGGAAGCACTTGCCCGGCAGGATGACGCGCAGTGGCGCGGGCGCGTGGTCGCGCATGGCGCGAATCTGTCCCGGCGACGTGTGCGTGCGCAGCAGCACGCGCGGGTCTTTGGTGTAGAAGGTATCCTGCATGTCGCGCGCCGGGTGATCGGGCGGGATGTTGAGCAGTTGGAAGTTGACCTCGTCCAGCTCCACATCGGGCGCGTCGTAAACCTGGAAGCCCATTTGGCCGAAGATGGCGTAGATGCGGCGCAGCACCGCATTGCTGGGATGGATGCGCCCCAGGGACGGCGGTCGCCCGGGCAGGGTGACATCCACGGCCTCGGCCGCAAGCGCGCGCGCGATCTCAGCCTGCTGCATCGTCTCCTGCCGCGTCGTGAACGCAGCTTCCAGGCGATCCTTGACGCGATTGGCCTCCGCACCGGCCGCCGGCCGCTCGTCGCGCGGCAGCTGACCCAACCCGCGCAGCGCGTGGGTCAGCGTGCCTTTGCGCCCCAAGACCGCCACGCGCCACTCTTCGAGGCTGGCCGCATCGAGCGCGGCCGCCAGCGTGGCCAGCGCCTCCTGTTCAAGGGCTTTGAGTTGATCGAGCATATTCAATCCTCTCCTTTTCCTGGCAACAAAAAGACCGCACGTGTCAGGGACGACGTGCGGTCAGGCACATTTCGTGGTACCACCCTGGTTGAGGATCAGCCGCGCTGATCGCTCCGCTCAGGCCGGCAAACGGGGTTTACCGGCGGCCCGTGTAACGGTGGGCATCCGGGGCGAACTACGCGCCGGTCATATGACCGGTTTCCCTCGCCCGGCTCAGGAGCGAACTTCCGTGGAGGCGCACCCGGTTGAGCTTCCAGCCTGTGGCTCAACCTCTCTGAGGGTCGCGGTTCCGCGTACTCTTCTCCATCACAGCCATTGTTGGTGACGATTCGATTGTGGCGTGATTATCGCCGAAAGGGCAGGGTTTGTCAAGATGTGCGGCCTACAAACTGGCGACAAAGATCGCCGATCTATTGCCGATCCTGTGGCGAGGTGGTAGAATACGTGCCAGATAACCTGGGACGTTCGTCCACCCAGCATCCGGACACGTCTATCAACGCCACACCAAGGACGCATAACCGATGGAAATCACCTTGAACACGGGACAAACAGCCTATAACATGAACGACGTACGCGCAGCGCTGCGCGCTGCCCTGAGCCGCGAGGCCACTTTAGCGAACGCCAGGCGCAACGCTTACGAACGCACCTGCCAGGAGTTCGAGACGCGATTTGGCGTGTTATCCGACCAGTTCCTGAGGGAATTTGAGGATGGCAAGTTAGGCGACGATTTGGAATACTTCGACTGGTATGCAGCCAAACGCGGGTTCGATCTTTGGGATCGCCGCACGCGGATCCTCACCGAGGTCACGGTGTGAACGCTCGCGAGTACTATCTGCATATCCAGGCAGTGATTCACGCAGCGCCCCACGTGCTTCGTTCGGAAGTACGTTTCGACGAGATTGACGTCACGGAATGCTACATCCGAGGAACGCTCCACCTTCTGGGGGACTTGGAGCTTCATATCGCCGAGTACGTCCAGACCGAGCCAGGGGTTCAGCGACTCAAGTATCGTTACCATCTTCAGACTGCAGCCGACAAAACACTGATCGTCCGCTGGGATAATGTTGCACATCACCCACAAATCGCCACGTATCCCCATCATCGCCATGATAACAGCGGTGGAGTCCATCCATCACCGCCGATGGATATCGCACAGCTATTGGATGCTGTTCTGGCGTTCATCGCCTCAGATGACGAGGTGGAATGATATAGCCATCGGTTATGTCGGGCGAGGCGACGCTATCGGAGGCTGATCGTGCCTGAACCCATCATCACCATTTCCTTGCTGTTGAGCGCCGCGGCCGGCGGTGTGGCGGAAGCCCTCGTCGGCCGCGCCACTGACAAAACGCCCAACCTGGTCTCGCGCGCGCATGCGCTGCTCAACCAGACGCAGGCCAACGATTTCCGGGCCGAACAAAGAAATAGCGCCCCCAAATGCGTCCAGGGCGCACAACTCTGTAACCTGCCCGGTTTCCGTGCGGAACAAAAAAATGACGCACCCATATCGGTGCGTCATCTAGCGTGGGGGAATTTTGGTCTTGAGCTTGGCTTAGTCGCCCGACTCGTACTTGAACGACACCTTCAGTTTGACGCGATAGGTAGCGACCTTACCCTGATCCAGGTGCATGTCCAACTGTACGACTTCGGCGATGCGCAGTTCGCGCAGGCTCTTCGAGGCCGTCTCGACCGCGTTGGCCGCAGCCTTCTCCCACGACTCAGTGCTGGTGCCAATGAGTTCGATGACCTTGTACACACTCTCAGCCATAATGCTCTCCTTTGAGGGACTGAATAGACACGGGTAAACTTGCAACCTCTATGCGCGTCCGGCTTTGATATGCGCCTGGCAACAGGTTGCATCCTCATTATACGTCATCTTGCGCGCTTTTCCAATTGCTGCGCACCGGGCCATGTCGCTCACATCCGTGATGGATTGCCCTTGCCATCACCCGCGGCCAGTGCTTTGACGAAAGCCGCCACTTCGGGTAGCGCCTCCGCGCTCAAGGCGACGTCCAGCAGGGCCGTCAGGTGCGCGCTGGGTAAGTCGCGAATGGCCCCAGCCAGGTCAACAGGTACGGTATCGAAGCGTCGGCTCAACACGTGCAATACCATCTGCGCCTGACCCTGTTGCATCCCTTGTTGCGTCCCTTGCTGGATGCCTTGCTGGATGCCTTGCTCCAGGCCTTTCTGCATTCCAATTCGCTCAACACTGGTGATGTATGGCATCTGCTGCGCCTCCTCGATTTCAGCTACTTCACGCCAAAAGATCTGATCCAGACCTTCCGGTAACTGGATCACCCAATCTATGAACCGAAATAGATTGATGATATCTTGTCTCTCATAGCCCCGC
>UETR01000049.1_pt1 | contig 21635 bp, 20 predicted proteins | sample 1817881 | NCBI WGS metagenome assembly UETR01 (sample SAMEA4730918, study PRJEB27012) | Candidatus Amarolinea aalborgensis | place: Denmark | collected 2014-01-09
CTGTGGCGCGGCAACCACGTCGCGATCAAACAACTGGTCGAGGATTTTGCCAGCTATCTCTATTTGCCGCGCTTGCAGTCGCCGGCAGTCCTGGCCGAGGCGATTCGGAGCGGCCTGGGGCTGCTGCTGTGGCATTACGAGTCCTTCGCCTATGCCGAGAGCTACGATGAGGCGGCAGGGCGCTACCGCGGCCTGCGCTGCGGACAGCCTGTCATAGTAGCGGCTGAAAATCCGGTAGGACTCCTCGTGCGGTCGGAAGTCGCCCGGCGCCAGCAGGAGGCCGATACGGCGCTGATACCCCCAATCATCGGCCCGGGGCCAACGCCGCCGGGACCAGAGCCAACGCCACCGGGGCCGACGCCGCCAGGGCCGACGCCACCCATACCTCCACCCAAGCCCAAGCGCTTCCATGGTACCGTTGTACTCGATGCTGCACGCGTGGGCCGCGACGCCGGCCGTATTGGCGACGAGGTGATCGCCCATCTGGTGGGCCTGGTGGGCGCCAACGTCAAGGTGACGATCGAGATCGAGGCCGAAGTCCCTGGCGGTTTCCCCGACCACGTAGTGCGGAACGTCACCGAGAACAGTCGTACGCTCAAGTTCAGCGATCAGGGCTTCGAGACGGAGTAGCGTTTGTCCCTGTGACGCGGAGGCCTGGACAGGATTATTGCCCTGCCGTGCGCAACCCAATCGGCGCAGAGAGCCAGCTATCCTGTCAATCCTGTGAATCCTGTCAATAAAAAACCCGACCTCTCGGAGAAGTCGGGTTTTTTGGTGCGTTGTCCTGCCCGCGACTACATATGAATCGCGGCGCCGAAGACGCCGTGCGCGGCTTCCATCAGCACTTCGGAGAGCGTCGGATGTGCGTGCACGCTGCGCGCGATCTCGTCCGGGGTCAGTTCCCAGGTCTTGGCCAGCACCAGCTCCGGCAGCAGTTCGGTGACTTCAGGCCCCACCAGGTGCGCGCCCAGGATTTCACCGTACTTGGCGTCCGCAATGATCTTGATGAAGCCCTCACGCTCGCCCAGGCCCAGCGCCTTACCATTGGCGATGAAGGGGAACTTGCCGACCTTGATCTCCAGGCCTTTGGCGCGCGCCTGCTTCTCGGTCAGGCCCAGGCTGGCTACCTGCGGATTGCAGTAGGTGCAGCGCGGCATGTCAATGTACTTTTCGTCGGTCAGCGGCATGGTCTCATGCCCGGCGATGTGCTCGGCCGCCACAATGCCCTGCGCCGAACCGACGTGCGCGAGGGCCAGTTTGCCGGTCAGGTCGCCGATGGCATAGATGCCTGGCACATTGGTGCGCAGATACTCATCCACCTCGACGAAACCGCCGCGGTTGGTCTTGACCCCCACCGTTTCCAGGCCGATCCCTTCGCTGTTCGGGCGCACACCGGTCGCCACCAGCACCAGGTCAGCATCGAGGCTCGATTCCGCGCCGCTGTCTACATGCTTGACCTTCACTTGCACGCCGTCAGCCGTGCGCGCCGCGCCCTCGGTGCGCGTGGAGGTCAGGACGTTGACGCCCATCTTCTTGAACGCCTTCGCCACTTCGGCGCTGACCTCGTCATCTTCCAGCGGCAGGACCTGCGGCAGCATCTCGATCACCGTCACCTCCGCGCCGTAGGAGCGCCAGACATAGGCGAATTCCATGCCAATGGGGCCAGCGCCGACAATCAGGGCCTTCTTGGGCGCCTGCTGCTGCACGATGGCCTGGCGGTAGCCCATGATGCGCTCGCCGTCCAGCTCCAGGCCTGGCAGGCCGCGCGCACGCGCGCCAGTCGCCAGGATGATGTGCGCGGCCTTGACAATCTGGCTGCCGCCCTTGTTCAGGGTGACGTCAATTTCGCCCACCGAGCGCAGCACGCCGCGGCCTTCGAAGACATCAATTTTGTTCTTACGCATCAGGCTGCCAATGCCCTTGACCAGGCGATCGGACACCTGGCGGCTGCGCTGATAGGCCACGGTGAAATCGAGGGTCAGGTTCTCGAAGGCAAAGCCAAATTCCTTGCCGCGCTGCAGCGTGTTGACCACTTCCGCGTTCTTCAACAAGGCTTTGGACGGAATGCACCCCCAATTCAGACAGACGCCGCCCAGGGCCTCGGCCTCCACCAGGGCCGTTTTCTGCCCCAACTGCGCGGCCCGAATCGCCGCCACATACCCGCCCGGCCCGCCGCCGAGCACCACGACATCATACGTAATATCAGACATGACTCACTCCGTGTAATAATTCTGAATGTGGAATTATGAATGCTGAATGCTGAATCGTCAGCCCAGGGCTATTCCTCGTTCAGCGTTCCTCGTTCAGCGCTCCTCGTTCAGCATTCCTTGTTCAGCTTTCCTCATTCAGCGTTTCATTCTCGCCGCCACGTCTCCAGGTGTTTGACGACCGCGGCGGCAAAGTGATCGGCCAGGGCGCCATCCAGGGCGCGGTGGTCGAAAGTGAACGAAAGATAGCACATGGGCCGGATGGCGATGGCATCGCCGACGACCACCACCCGCCTCTGAATCGCGCCCACGCCCAGGATGCCCACGTTGGGCTGGTTGATGATGGGCGTCGCGAACAGGCTGCCAGAAACGCCGTGATTCGTAATCGTGAAGGTGCTGCCGGTCAGCTCGTCAGGCGTCAGCTTGCGCGTGCGCGCCCGCTCCGCCAGATCAGCGATCGTGCGCGCGAGGCCCTTGAGGGTCAAATCGTCCGCGTCCTTGACCACCGGCACCAGCAGCCCATCGCCAATATCTACCGCCACCCCGATATGCACGCGCTTCTTCAAGATCAACGCGTCGTCGCTGAAAGAGGCGTTGACCTGTGGATGCGCCTTGAGCGCCGCGACCACGGCCTGCACGAAGTACGGCGTGAAGGTCAGCTTGACGCCCAGCCGCTCATACTCCGCCTTGGCCGCGTCCCGGTGCGCAACGATCTGGCTAAGATCGGCCTCGAACACGGTGGTGACGTGCGGCGCCGTGAACTTGCTGGCGACCATGTGTTTGGCAATGCTGCGCCGCATCGCACTCAGCGGCATGATCTCTTCATCGGCCGCGCCCGCTCCGGCCGCTGCCGTAGGCGCACGCGTGACAACAGGCGCGGCCGCGCTGGGCGGCCTGGGCGCCGGCGGTTCGCTGGCAGCCGTGCTGGCGGCGGGTGCGGACCAGGGCTCGGCCGGCTTGAACAGATCGCCGCTGCCGGGCGTTTCCCAGGGCATGAGCATGGGCGGGGCAGGCGCCGGCTCGGCCATCTCACGCTGCTCAAGATAGGCCAGCACATCCTTCTTCGTCACGCGGCCGCCCAATCCGGTGCCAGGAACCTGCGCCATGTCAATGCCATGCTCGGCGGCCATCTTGGCGACGACCGGCGACAGGCGGCGCGATTCGTCGGCCGCCGCTGGAGGCGCGGCCGCGGCGGCTTGCGCTGGCGGTTGACGAGTAGGCGCGCCTGGCGCGGCGATATCCTCGCCGGGCGCGCCAATGAGAGCAATCAGCGCACCGGCCTTGACGGTCTCGCCGTTGGCCGCGACGATGCTCAGCACCGTGCCGGCCACGGGCGAGGGAATCTCGGTGTCAACCTTGTCGGTCGAGACTTCCAGCAGCACATCGTACTGTTTGACCGTGTCGCCCACCTGCACGCGCCAGCGGCTGACGGTGCCTTCCACGACGCTCTCACCCAACTGCGGCATTAGTATTTTAGTTGCCATCTTTGTTTCTCCCTGCCCCGCTCAGTAGGCTGCCAACTGGCGAATGGCCGCGGCAATTTTGTCCGCATTGGGCATAAAGAAGTCCTGCATCGGATGGCTGAACGGCACGCCGGGCACATCCGGCGCGCACACGCGCGCGATCGGGCCATCCAGGTAGTCGAAGGCTTCTTCGGCGATGATGGCGGCAATCTCGCCGGCCAGGCCGCCGGTTTTGTTGTCCTCGTGCACAATCATCACCTTGCTCGTTTTCTTCACCGAGGCGAGAATCGTCTCTTTGTCGAGTGGGGCGAGGGTGCGCAGGTCAACGACCTCGACATCAATGCCTTCGGGCGCGACCATGTCGGCGGCGCGCAGCGCCTCGTGCAGCATCAGCCCATAGCCGATCACGGTCAAGTCGCGGCCGGGGCGCTTGACATCTGCTTTGCCAATCGGCACCACGTAATCGCTCTCCGGCACCTCGCCTTTGATCAGGCGATAGGCCTTCTTGTGTTCCAGAAAGAGCACCGGGTCGGGCGCGCGCAGGGCCGCGCGCAGCAGGCCCTTCATGTCATAGGGTGTGCTTGGCGCGACGACGTAGAGACCGGGCACGTGGCAGAAAAAAGCCTCGATGGACTGCGAATGATAAAGCCCGCCGCTGATGCCGCCGCCATACGGCGCGCGTATCAACATCGGCACGGCAAATTGACCATTGGAGCGATAACGGAAGCGCGCAGCCTCGCTCACAATCTGATTGAAAGCCGGAAAAATGAAATCGGCAAATTGAATTTCGCAGATAGGCCGCAAGCCATTCAGCGCCATGCCAATACCGACCGCAATGATGGACAGCTCGGAGAGCGGGCTGTCTATCACCCGATCAGGGCCGAACTCATCGAACAGGCCCTGGGTGGCGCGAAAAACGCCGCCGCGTGGGCCAACGTCTTCGCCGGTGATGATGATAGTTGGGTCACGACGCATCTCTTCCGCCATGGTATCGCGGAGGGCTTCAATGTTGGTTTTAATTGCCATGGGTCACCTCACATTTTGCCAAAGACGGGAAAGAGCGCATCTTCTGGTTTGGGGTAGGCCGCGGCCATGGCGTATTCGGTGGCCGCATCTACCTGGGCGCCTACACGCGCGGCGATCTCATCACGCATGGCGGTGGTCAGCACGCCGCGGGCCAGCAAGATCTTTTCAAAGCGCTGGATGGGGTCCTTGTGCTTCCACTCCTCCACCTCTTCACGGCTGCGATAACTGCGGTCGTCATCGTCCGACGAATGGGGCACGGGGCGGTAGGTCTTGGCTTCGAGCAGACTTGGCCCATCGCCGCGGCGCGCACGGGCCACGGCTTCGGCCGAGACATTGTACGCCTCCAACACGTCATTGCCATCGTAAATCACGCCGGGCATACCGTAGGCAGCGCCGCGGTCGGCCACATTCTCCACCGCCATCTGCTTTGACATCGGCACCGAAATAGCGTATTGATTGTTCTGGCACAAGAAAATTACGGCCAGCTTGTGGATGCCGGCCCAATTCAGACCCTCGTGGAAATCACCCTGGCTGGTGCTGCCTTCGCCAAAGGTCGTCACCACCACTTCGTCGAGCTGGCGCAATTTTGCCGCCAGCGCAATGCCCGCGGCTTGGGGAACTTGCGTGGTCACGGGGCTGGAGCCGCTGACGATGCGCAGCTTGCTGTTGCCGAAGTGCGCCGGCATTTGACGACCGCCGCTGCTGGGGTCTTCGGCTTTGCCAAAGAGCGGCAGCATGAGGTCGGTGGGAGTGGCGCCCAACGCCAGATTGAACGCGATGTCCCGATAGTAGGGATGCAGCCAATCATAACCTGGACGCATGGCGAAGGCCATGCCGACCTGGCACGCTTCATGCCCCATGGCGGAGATGTGAAAAGGGACTTTGCCCTGGCGATTCAACACCCACATGCGCTCATCGAGTTTGCGTGAGAGCATCATGTTCTCCAGCATCGCGAGCAGTTGGTCGTTGCTCAAATCACCAGCATAGTCGTGGGTGACAAACTGGTTTGGCCGTAACGCCGACATTGCGGTACCTCCCTCCCTCGTTCGGTGAAAATCGTCGTTGATGCTGCCGCAGCCCTGGGCAGCGTGCACGTCTCCGGTGACGCGCCGGTTGAATTTCCTCACGGCGCCTGTGCATCCCAGCGCAGCCAGCCAGAGAGTATACCACACATCACCGTTTGCGATTGTAATCCCCATTGCCCCTTGCGCAAACCACCATGAGAAACACCAGCCAACGCCAATAGTTTTGCCGCGTCTGCGGCGAAAGACTTCCGAAGTCTCCCAGACTTCGGAAGTCTTTGCGCGCCTCTTGTCCAACGTTTCCCGGCGTGCTATAATGCCGTGTGTGACCACGAATTCGTCTCCTGCGCCGGACCTGTCTCCTGGCGCCGCGCGTATTTTGATGCGCTGCCTGGGCTATCTTCGGCCTTATGCGAAACTAACGGGCGCGGCCTACCTGGTCTTGCTTGTCACCACGGCGCTGACGCTGGCGACGCCTCAGATCATCCGTGTTGCGATTGACCGCGGGGTGCGCGGCGCTGAGCTCGATCTCCTACGCTCCGCTGTCTTTGCCATCCTGGGCCTGACGGTGATCAAGAGTATCCTCGCCTTTCTGACCGGCCGCTGGACCGAGATCGCCTCGCAGGGTGTGGCCTACGATCTGCGCAACGCGCTTTATCAGAAGCTGACGGCTCTTTCTTTCTCCTATCACGACCGCGCCCGGGTAGGGCAGCTCCTCTCGCGCGCCATTCAGGATGTGGATCGTATTCGCTTCGTGACCGGGCGCGCGTTCCTGCGGCTGGCCGAAGGGCTGATCTTGCTGCTCGGCGCGCTCGTTTTCCAGGCCCTGATGAACCCCTACCTCACGTTCCTGGCCCTGTGGACGATGCCGCTCCTCGCCTACTGGGCCATGCGCTTTGGCCGCACCTTTCGACCTGTTTCCCTGGCCGTTCAGCAGCAGTTGGCTGTGCTGACGACCTACCTGGAACAGAACCTGCGCGGCGCGCGTGTGGTGAAAGCCTTCGCGCAGGAGCCGGCCGAAATGGCCCGTTTCGACGTCGAAAACGACCGTTGGTTTGACCTCTCGGCCCAGGCTGCTCGTATGCAGGCGCTGAACATGCCCTTTCTCGATCTGGTCGCCAACCTGGGCACCGTGTTCATCATCTGGTACGGCGGATCACTGGTCATTGGTGGGCGACTGACGCTTGGGGAACTGGTGGCTTTTTCCACCTACATGGGTCTGTTGATCCAGCCGGTGCGCCGCCTTGGCATGATCTTGCCGGCTCTGGTGACCGCGGCCGCCGGCGGTGAACGCATCTTCGAGATTCTTGACGTCCGCTCAGAGGTGACCGACGCGCCGGGCGCGGCGGTTCTCCCGCCTATCCGTGGTCATGTGCGCTTCGAGAACGTCTCCTTCAGCTACTTCGGGCGCCACCAGGTGCTTAACGATGTCTCATTCGAGGCGCGGCCCGGACAAGTCGTTGCTCTGCTTGGCCCCACCGGCTCGGGCAAATCGTCCATCATCAACCTGATCCCCCGTTTCTACGACCCCACGCGCGGACGCATCACCGTGGACGGCCACGACATCCGCGCCGTGCAGCTCAATTCCTTGCGCGATCAGATCGGCATCGTGCTGCAGGAGACGACCCTCTTTGCCGCCACGATGCGAGCGAACATCGCCTTTGGCCGGCCAGACGCCAGTGAGCAGGAGATCATCGCCGCCGCCCGGGCCGCCCAGGCCCATGACTTCATCATGGAAATGCCGCAGGGCTACGATACCATCGTCGGCGAGCGCGGCGCCACCCTATCCGGCGGCCAGAAGCAGCGCGTTGCCATTGCCCGCGCGCTGCTCAAAGACCCGCACATCCTCATCTTCGATGACGCCACGGCCAGTGTGGACTCGGACACCGAACGGCTGATCCAGGTTGCGTTGGCGCGCCTTATGACCGGTCGCACCTCGTTTGTCATTGCCCAGCGCCTGAGCACCATTCGCATGGCAGATCAAATCCTGGTGCTGGACGGCGGACGCATCACGGCGCGCGGCACACATGACGAGCTGCTGCGCACGTCCGAGCTGTATGTGGCGATTTACCAACGCCAGTTCAGACCACAGGAAAGGGCGACCGGTCTTGAAACCGGGGCGGCGGTGATTCCATGAGCTTTTCCATTGGCGCGCCTGGCCCGCGGATGGGGCCTGGCATGGCGCTCGAACGCTTCGGCGAGCGCGCGGAAGGACGCGCCTTCGACCGCCGCGTGGCCCGGCGGCTGCTCGCCTTTTTGCGCCCATTTTGGGCGCAGATGGCGGCCGCGCTGCTGTTGATGCTGGCATCTTCCCTCTTGAGCCTGGCCGCACCCTACCTGGTCAAGACAGCGATTGATGTGAACATGGCCCAGGGCGATCGGGCCGGCCTGGGGCGCACCGCGCTTCTGATCGCGGGGACGTTTGTCGGAGCCTATCTGGCGTCAGCCGGGCAGCGGTGGTTGCTTTCCTGGGCAGGCTTGCGCGTTCTCACCAACCTGCGCCGCGCGCTGTTTAGCCATTTGCAGGCCCTGCCGCTCGGTTATCATGATACGCACATTGTGGGCGTCACTATTTCACGCGTCATGAATGACGTGGGCGTCATCAACGATCTGCTCTCGCAGGGTCTGGTGACTCTCTTAGGCGACAGCGTCCTCCTAGTCGGCATCGTGGCCATCATGGTGTCGCTTAGCCCCCGCCTGGCCCTGTTGGCCTTCAGCGTGCTGCCCATCATGCTGCTCGCAACGCTGCTCTTCACCCGGCGCGCCCAGGTTGCCTTTCGCCAGACGCGCAGCGGCATTGCGGCCGTGGTCGGCGACCTGGCCGAGAATCTGTCTGGCATGCGGGTGATCCAGGCGTTCGCGCAGGAAGGCGCGACCCAGGAACAGTTTGACCAGGTCAACCGCGTCAACCGGGATGCGCACGTGGCGGCTATGTCGCTTTCATTTGTCTTCTTGCCGACTGTGGAGCTGTTGGGCATGCTGGCGACGTGTGTTGTGCTGTTTTTCGGCGGCGCTTTCGTTATCAGCGGCAGCCTGACCCTCGGCGTGGTCGTGGCCTTTCTGGCCTACGTGACCCGTTTCTTTGAGCCGATCCAGGAGTTGAGCCAGCTTTACACCACGATGCAGGCTGCCATGGCGGGCGGCGAACGTGTGCTGGAGATTCTGGACACCGCCCCGCAGGTGGCCGATCGGCCAGACGCCCTGGAGATGCCTGCCATCCGCGGCTTTGTGGAATTCGACCACGTTCACTTTGCCTATCGTGAGGATGTTGAGGTGCTGCACGATATCAGTCTGCGCATCGAAGCGGGGCAGACGGTGGCGTTCGTCGGGCCGACCGGGGCTGGCAAGTCCTCGATTACTAATCTGGTGGCCCGCTTTTACGACGTGACCGCTGGCGCCGTGCGGATTGATGGCCTGAATGTGCGCGACGTGCGTCAGCGTTCCCTGCGCAGCCAGATGGGCCTGGTGCCGCAGGATCCGTTCCTGTTTCCCGGCACGCTGGCCGAAAACATTGCCTTTGGCCGACCTGAGGCGCCGTTGGAAGCGATTCAGGCTGCGGCGGGCCTGGCGCGGATTCATGATTTCATCATGAGCCTGCCGGATGGTTATCAAACCAAGGTTTCCGAGGGGAGCTCCAACCTGTCGCTGGGCCAACGCCAGCTGATTTGCATCGCGCGTGCAGCCCTGGCCGATCCACGCATTCTAATCCTGGACGAAGCCACGGCCAGTGTGGACACGGTGACAGAGGCCTTCATCCAAGACGCGATTGATCGGCTGCTGGCGGGCCGCACTGCCCTGGTGATTGCCCATCGCCTGAGCACGATCCAGCAAGCCGATCTCATCTGCGTGGTGCACGAAGGCCGCATCGTCGAACAAGGGCAGCACGCGGCGCTGCTGGCGCAGGGCGGGTTGTACCGGGAGATGATCGCCCAACAGTTTGTGGCGTAGCGCGCCGGCGTGACCCCGACCCCGCAACACCGGCAGACGCGTCAAACCGGGGGCCAGGGAATGTTGCGGTAGGAAGGGTGTTGTGAGGGAAAGACGGGGTTGGCGAGGAGAGCCTCGGTGCGGCGGCGCAGGGCATTCAGCTCACCGGGACTCATCAACTTGCCCAACTCTGCACTGAGAGGCTCGCCCTTCCGCAATTGGCTCAGCAAATGGCCGCAGTCTGACACGATGGCGGCCGGCAAGGGCTGACCGGCAAAATCCCAAATCACGGTGCGCAGTTTATACTCCGTGTGAAACGTCAGGCCATGGTCAATGGCCCATAGGCGATTGGTGCCCCGGTCGCGCAGCACGTGACCGCCCTTGCGGTCGGCGTTGTTGGTCAAGACATCGAAGGCGGCAATACGCATCAACTGGTCGCCAAACTGGTCATCGCGCAGGTCGAAGTAGGATTCGTTGGGGTCGGCGTCCACGTAGAGCTGCGCCATACCGAGGCCAAAGGGCCCATCACGCAGCACCGTGGGCGGCACTAACCACCAGTCAAGCGCGGCGCTGAGCAGGTACGCCACGTATTCGCGGTAGCACAGGGTGCCGGCGCGGAAATCCCACAGTGGAGCCTCGCCGCGCTGCGGTTTGTAGATCGCCAGGGTGCGGAAGGGCGCCTTTTCAATTTGCACCAAGAAGGTGTAGTTGGATCCCCAGGGAATATCCTGACGCGCGCTGATCGCGCCGTACGCCAGCAGATCCAGCATACCTGGTAAGTCCATGCCCTGGCGCGCGGCGCTGCCTGGCGCGGATGATGTGAATGAATTGTTGTTCGCTGGAAGCGAGATGGCGGCCATTTTCTACCTCAACACCTGCCCGCCGCGGACGCACGTGCGGAGCAGCGTGTAGGCTGAATATTGCTTGTCTATAGCACGTCAGGCCCACGCGACTAAGTGAGCCAACTTCCAGTCATACCACTGATCTTCGGTTGCGTCCACTGGGCATGGATAACCGACTTGAAAATAGGCCGCGGATAAACACGGATCGCACGAATTGCCTGTCTTCATCCACGGTTGTGGGGCGAGCGCATGGACAACCGATTTGACAAAACAACCACGATTGTCTAGACTTTAGCTGCGTCTAAACCTAAAGGGGGGAGCATGCGCAGCGAAACGGTGGGCAGCCACGCGATCGAGGATTATCTAAAGACGATCTACCTGGTGCAGCAGGATGAAGGCCGCGTCACCACCTCGGCGCTGGCGCGGCGGCTGGGTGTGGCCGCTGCCTCCGTCACCAACATGGTCAAGCGCCTGGCGGAAATGAACCTGGTGCGCCATGCGCCTTATCACGGCGTGAAGCTGCTGCCGGCCGGCGAAAAGATCGCCCTGGAGGTCGTGCGCCATCATCGCCTGCTGGAGCTTTATCTGGCTGAGGCGCTTGGCATGCCCTGGGACCAGGTGCATGCCGAAGCCGACCGCCTGGAGCATGTGATTTCCGAAGACCTGGAAGAACGCATGGCGGCGGCGCTCGGGCAGCCAACGATGGATCCGCACGGGCACCCCATCCCCAGCCGCGATCTGACCGTGTTGGAGCGTTCGCAGGCCGCCTTGGCCGCGGCCCAGCCGGGAGACGTAGCCAAGATCGAATGGGTGAGCGACCTCGATCCCGCCCACCTTCGCTACCTGGCTGCGGTCGGCCTGGTTCCCCATGCCACCGTGCACGTGATTGACGTGGCGCCGTTCAACGGCCCGCTGCAGCTCCGCATTGGCAGCAGCGAGGTCAGCTTGGGCCGCGAACTGGCGGCCGAAGTCTTTGTCAGCCGTTCAGCCTGACCAACGACGGCGGCTTAGGCAGGCTCGAGCAGCAAGCTGCGATCATCAAGCGTTTTGGTTGAGCTTGTGTCCTGCTTCATGACGTTGCCCTACGATACGGCTTGTTAGAGCTTGGACGACCTCAGGCGTTAGGCCATCTTCCGGTTCAGCCTCCTCACGCGCGGCCATCACCTGCTCGATCTCATCAAACGATGCCTGTCCTAAGTCCTGCAGCAAAGCGGTGAAGCTCGCCTTTTGTTCAGCTACCGCCCTATCCGATAATGGTTGTATGGTATAGGCCAACGTCACCTGACGCGTGAGGGCGTAGACAATGTACTGATTCAGCGACGTTTCTTCAGTTTGCGCCAACGTTTCTAGCTGCCGATGTAATGTTTCAGGTAAACGCAATGTCAAACGACTCATAGCCCCACTCCTTTTGCCAACCAATGCCTATTTTGCCACCATGCGCAGCAATTGCACGGGGGTTATCACCTGTAAACCTAACGCGTCGCTGGCGGTTCTAAAATCCTTGGTATTCTCTGTAATGACGATGGCGCCAGCATTCATGGCGCAGTCAATGACATGTTGGTCGCCCGGGTCCGGTGACATCGGTCGCCAGGTGTAGTAGACGACCACAAATTCTGCTTGCGCCAGCAAGGTTCCCAGAATCGGTTTGACAAGCCGCCAACGCGTGGGAGAAAGCTTGCGAGACAAAACGTCGGTGTATTCATAAGCCAATGCGTTAGCAACAAATACTCGGAATAGGCCAGCCCGCCAACAGTCAATGACGAACCCGGCCGCGCCGCCTGATTTTGTAAGGCCTTCGAACACCACGTTTGTATCAATGACGACACGGAGAGAAGTTTGAGCTGGCATGACACTATTATAGCACCGTATACGGTGTCATTCAAAACCACGCGGGTGCTGTAGAAGAAACTCAAGTTGCTTTGTATTTGATGATAATCGTTGACGCGCGCGGCCCTTTTTCCGTCTAACCAGAGTCAAAAGCCCTTTGACGAACCTTAGCCTGTGCAGTACAATTACTGGCTGAGACGATGAGTGGGTGTAGAAGGAAAATTGGGGAACCGATGGCATTTAGAGATTTACGCGAGTTCATAGCCAAACTGGAAGAGATAGGCGAATTGCAGCGCATCCAGACGCCGGTCAGCGCGGAGCTGGAGATTTCGGAGATTACCGATCGGGTGTGCAAAGGGCCGGCCGCGCACAACAGAGCGCTGCTGTTTGAGCATGTGAAGGGATCAAATATCCCGGTGCTGACCAACGCGCTGGGGTCGGCGCGGCGCATGGCGCTGGCGCTCGGCGTGGAGGACCTCGATCAGTTGACCGCCAACCTGGGCGTGCTGATCAAGCCGGAGCTGCCCAAAGGTCTGGGCCAGATGATGAATCGCGCGGGCGATTACTGGGATGCGCTGAAAAGCATTGGCCTGGGGCCGGCCATCGTCAAGAAGGCGCCGGTGCAGGAAGTGGTGCTGTTGGGCAGCGACGCCGACCTCAACCGGCTGCCCATCATGCAGTGCTGGCCGCAGGATGGCGGGCGCTTCATCACTATGACCACCGTCATCAGCCGCGATCCGGTCAAGGGCATTCGCAACGTGGGCATGTACCGCTGCCAGGTGCACGACAGCCACACGCTGGGCATGCACTGGCAGTTGCACAAGGGCGGCGCCGAGCACGAGCGCAAGGCGCAGCAGGCCGGCATTGATCGCATTCCGGTCGCGATCAGCCTGGGCGGCGATCCTGCGGTGATGTGGAGCGGCTCCGCGCCGCTGCCCCCCGATATTGATGAGTTTCTGCTCGCCGGCTGGCTGCGCGGCAAGCCGGTGGAACTGGTGCGCTGTGTGACGCAGCCGCTGGAAGTGCCGGCCGAGGCCGAGATCGTCATCGAAGGCTACGTGGATCCGATGGAAAAGCGGCCGGAAGGGCCGTTTGGCGATCATACCGGCTACTACACGCCGGTGGACAACTACCCGGTGCTGCACGTCACCGCGATCACCATGCGCCGTGAGCCAATCTATCCCGCGACCCTGGTTGGCCTGCCGCCGATGGAAGATTATTGGATGGGCAAGGCCACCGAGCGCCTCTTCCTGCCGCTGATGCGCCTGTTCCTGAGCGAGATCGTGGATGTCAACATGCCGGCCGAAGGGGTGTTCCACAACCTGATCCTGGTCAGCATCAAGAAGCGCTTCCCCGGCCATGCGCGCAAGGTCATCAATGGGCTGTGGGGCCTGGGCCTGATGATGCTCACCAAGGCCATCGTGATCGTGGATGAGGACGTGGATGTGCAAAATGTCAGCGAGGCGATGTTCCACGCGCTGAACAATGTGGACTGGAGCCGCGACATCATCGTGCAGGATGGGCCGGTGGACGCGCTCGATCACGCCAGTTACCGCTTTGCGCTCGGCGGCAAGATTGGGATGGACGCCACGCGCAAATGGGCCAGCGAAGGGTACACGCGTGATTGGCCCGAGCTGATCACGATGAGCGAGGCGATCAAGCAGCAGGTGAGCGCGCGCTGGCGTGAGTATGGCTTTGCGGCTGAGCCAGGGACAGTGGATGCGCCTGAACCGAGCGGCCGCAGCCTGTTGAGCCGTTCCACGGCAGTCGTGCGGCGCTTTGGGCAACGCGGCAGGAATGAGAGCAAACGTAACTGATCAGGCGTCCGGCGCCGACAACAGCCGCCGAATGAATTCGGGCCGAAGGGGCGTTCCGCCGCAAGGTCGGCCTGCGCCGACCGAGATTGCGTCCACGAAGGTGGACGCCCGGCGGAACGCCCATCAGGCGCGATTTCAATCGCTCCACGGCAGTCGGGCGGCGCGGCAGGAATGAGAGCAAACGCCGTTGATCAGGCGTCGGGCCGCCGAATGAATTCGGGCCGCAGGGGCGTTCCGCCACAAGGCCGGCCTGCGCCGGCCGGGATTGCGTCCACGACGGTGGACGCCCGGCGGCACGCCCATCAGGCGCGATTTCAATCGCTCTGGGGCGGCGCGCCGCCCGAGCAGTTAGATCGAACAGCGAATGGATGACATGAACGCAAACGATATTTTAGCGAAAGCGGCGCAAGGCGAGCGCCTGACGCCAGACGAAGGGCTGATCCTGTACCGGGATGGCGACCCCGACGCGACGATGGCTGTGGCGCATCAACTGCGCCTGGCGCGCACTACGCCCGGTCAGGTGACGTACCTGGTGGATCGCAACATCAACTACACCAACGCGTGCACGACCGATTGCCAGTTCTGCTCCTTCTACCGCGTGCCGGGGCACCCCGAAGTCTACGTGCGCACCCAGGCGGAAATCGGAGAGAAGGTCGAAGAGCTGATCGCCTGGGGCGGCACCCGCATCCTCATGCAGGGCGGCCACAATCCCGACCTGCGCATCGAGTGGTACGAGGAGATGCTGCGCTGGTTGAAAACCACGTATCCCGAAATTGAGCTCGACTGCTTCAGCCCATCGGAGATCGAGGCGATTGCCAAGATCGAAGGGATGACAATGGCGCAGGTGCTGCGGCGGCTGCAGGCGGCCGGGCTGGACGGTCTGCCGGGCGGAGGCGGCGAGATTCTGGACGATGAAGTGCGCAAACGCATCACGCCCAAGAAGACCAAGACCGCGGAATGGCTGGAAGCGATGCGTATCGCACAGCGCCTGGGCATGACCACGTCAGCCACCATGGTGATCGGCTTCGGCGAGACGCTGCAGCATCGCATCAACTCGCTGACCAACCTGCGCAATCTGCAGGACGAGAGCCTGGCCAGCCACGGCAACGGTTTCACCGCGTTCATCATGTGGACGGCGCAGCTCAGCACGACCAACAGTCTGGGGCGCAGCCGTCACCGGGCCAAATACGGTGCGAACTATGACGAATATCTGCACACCAATGCCGTTGCGCGCATCTACCTGGACAATTTTCAGAACTTCCAGGCCAGTTGGCCGACGCAAGGGTTGGAGACGGCGCGGCGCGCGCTCTACGCCGGCGCCAATGACTTTGGCAGCACCATGCTGGAAGAAAACGTGGTCAGCGCGGCCAATGCCTACACCGAAGAAAACCCGCGTATGACCGTCTATGACCTGCATGCACAGATTCGCCAGGCCGGCTTCACCCCCGCGCAGCGCGACAGCCGCTATCGCCTGGTGCGCACGTTCGATCGGGTTTACAGCGAGGCTGAGCTGGCGCCCACGCCGATTCCCTCGCGGCTCGGCGCGCAGCCCCCACCGAATTTCGTTCCGCTGGCCGTATTGGCCTAGGAGCCTTGCGCCGTGAAGCGAATCAACAGGAGTGCTGCGCCGTGAAGCGAGTCAAAACGTTCCTCGAAATGATCAAATTCGAGCACACCATCTTCGCCTTGCCTTTCGCCTATTTGGGCATGGTGTTGGCGGCGCGCGGCTGGCCGACGTGGTGGCAGTTCATCTGGATCACGCTGGCCATGGCCGCGGCGCGCACGTTGGCCATGGCCGTCAACCGCGCCGTGGATGCGGCGCTCGACGGCCGCAACCCGCGCACGGCCAACCGCCCCATTCCACGCGGTGAGTTTTCGCTGCAGCAGACCTGGCTCTTTGCCGCGCTTTCGCTGGCCGTTTTGATCCTGGCCGCGTGGATGCTCAACACCTTCGTGGTGCGACTGCTGCCCTTGGCCGTGCTGGCGCTGATCGGCTACAGCTTCACCAAGCGCTTCACCTGGCTGAGCCATTTCATCCTGGGGCTGACCGACGGCGCCGCGGCGGCCGGCGCGTGGGCGGCCGTGGCCGGCAATTTGTCCGGCCCGCTGCCGTGGCTGCTCTGGTTTGCGGTGACGGTGTGGATCGGCGGCTTCGATCTGATCTATGCCTGCCAGGATGTGGAGTTTGACCGCCGCGAAGGGCTTTATTCCATCCCAGCGCGCTTCGGGGTGGCCGCGGCGCTGCGCCTGGCGCAGCTGTGTCACGTCTTCACCGTGCTGGCGCTGCTCGTCGTTGGCCTGCTGGCGCCGCTGGGCTGGCCCTACTGGATCAGCCTGGCGCTGGTGTGCGGACTGCTGGCCTACGAACACAGCTTGGTGAGCCCGGACGACTTGAGCAAGGTCAATCTGGCCTTTTTTACGGTCAACGGCTACATCAGCGTGATTGCCTTTGTGGGCACGCTGGCGGCGTTACTCGTGCGTTAGATCAAGCGTGGAGGGACACATGGCCGCGTTGACCCGCAACGAGTTCTACAAACTGAGCCAGGAGTGCCGGGACTACGCGCGGCGGCTGGCGCTGCATGATCAACAGGGCGTGGAGCGGCCGCTGTGCCTGGAGTGCAACCAGTTCCTGGCGCGTGTGCAGGCGTATGACCTGCTGCAGGGGCGGCTGAAGCAGGTGCGCCCGGCGCGGCCCATCACGCGCGGTCTGGTCATGACTGTCTTTTTGATCGCCAGCTTCCTGCTGGCTGTGTTGGTTCTGCCCGGCGTGAGTCGCGGGGTCATAACCGGGTATTCCGTGGCGTGGCCGCTGCTGGCGCTGGGGGTCTTCCTGGTGCCGCCGACTTTTTACGGCACCAGCGTTGAACAAATCGAAGGCAAGGTGCTGCGCGTGGTTGAGGCTCTGCAGGTGATCTTGGAGAAGAATGAGCTGGGCGTGACCGAGGCCGTCTTTTTTTCGATCAAAGAGATGCTCGATGAAGCCCATAACGAGCTGTACCAGCAGGTTTCCCTGGCGCACCCTGGACAAATGTAAACAAAAAGAATGAAATACAAACAAAATGGAGTCATGAGATGATCGTTGCTGAACGAACAACCGGGTTAGCCGATTTGGTCGCCAAAGTGGAAGCCGGCCAGCGCCTGAGCTTCGAGGATGGTGTGCGTCTGTTCAACTCGCACGACTTGCTGACCATCGGCCAGATGGCCGACCTGGTCAATACGCGCCTGAACGGCGGGCGCTACGTTTTTTTCAACCAGAACCGCCACATCAATCCGACCAATGTCTGCGCATTTCACTGCAATTTCTGCTCGTTTCGCCGTGATGAGGGCGAAGCGGGCGCTTACACCTGGCACGCGGATGAGATCGTGGAACATGTGCGCGCCGACGCCCTGCCCAACGTGAGCGAGTTCCATATCGTGGGTGGGCTGCACACCAGCGAGCCGTTCGAATACTACGAAGATTTCCTGGCCGCGCTCAAGCAGGCTTACCCCTGGATTCACCTCAAGGCCTTTACGGCGGTCGAGATTGATTTCTTTGCCCAAATGACCGGCATGAGCCATGAGCAAGTCTTGCGCCGCCTGATGGCCGCGGGACTGGACTCGATGCCGGGCGGGGGCGCGGAAATCTTCCATCCGGAGATTCGACGCAAGATTTGCCCAGAGAAGGCGGACGGCGACACCTGGCTGGCGATTCACCGCACCGCGCATCAGCTGGGCCTGCGCACCAACGCGACCATGCTTTACGGCCATATCGAAGGGCCGGAGCACCGCGTGGACCATCTCCTGCGCCTGCGCGAGCTGCAGGACGACACCGGCGGCTTCCAGACCTTCATCCCGCTGCGTTTCCATGCTGATAACAACGCGCTGGGCCAGCGCGCCAACTGGACGACCGCGCACGACACGTTGAAGACCCTAGCCGTCAGCCGCATTCTGCTCGACAATTTCCCGCACATCAAGGCCTATTGGATCATGCTGACGCCGCCGATTGCGCAGCTGGCGCTGCACTTTGGCGCGGATGACATTGACGGCACGGTGGTGGAGGAGAAGATTTACCACGAAGCCGGCGCCACGACCGAGGAGCAGTTGGACAAGCTGGAGTTGATGCGCCTGATCGTCGCTGCCGGCCGCGTCCCCGCGGAACGCGATACGCTGTACAATGTGGTGAAGGTCTACGATCAACCCATCGAGCAGCTCGAAGCCGAATTGGTTGCCCGACGCAAGCAGGCGCGCGTCGCGGCCAAACAGGCCAGGCGCACGAACGGCGCGCAGGCTCAGCGCATCCCCCTGGTTGATGAGGCCGCGCTTTGAAGATATTTTGAAGGGATTAGATGGACATAGCCTACTCGGTAGAAGGTGTTCCAATTCGTCTCACGACAGAGCGCTGGTTGCACATCGTGGTCAGAGCTATTCCTCTGCTCATTGATTTTCCAATGCATCGTTTCTCAGTAGATTATGACGAAGAAGCCGATGTGCTTTATATCAGCCTGCAACGACCCCAGAAGGCGACTAACACCGTCATGACCGATGATGGCATGCTTCTTCGTTATCGTGGACGACAGCTCGTTGGCATTACGATTCTCGACGCTTCGACGCGATCATCCGTGACATGATTGGCGATTCCGAAGGCGCTTGATCCTAAACAGCGACAAGTCTAACAAGAAAGTGAAGAAGTTACTCGCAGACGGAGGCAGTATGACGGTAACACGAGAATTGCTGAAAAACGAGATTGAGAAGGTTCGTGATGATTATCTGGACATGCTATACCAGATCATCAGGGTCTTCGAATCGCCGGTGAGCAAAACCACGCCGTCTACTGGGGTTAACATGCCGATTGTCATAAGACGCCCGTACGGACTGTGTGCTGGCGAGTTCACGGTTCCTGCAGACTTTAACGATCCACTGTCGGATGAGATTCTTGTGGAGTTCGAAAACGAATGAGACTCCTTTTGGATACGCACGTCTTTCTGTGGTTCATCAGCGCCGATGTGCGATTGGCCAACCCGGCAAGAGAGGCTATCGAGAACCCGGCAAACGAGGTTTTTTGAGCATCATCTCTTTGTGGGAAACCATCGTAAAGCATCAATTGGGTAAGCTTTGGTTACCTGAACCGCCAGAAGTTTACTTACCGCGTCAACGTGTGCGCCACCAGATCGAAAAGCTCGATTTGGATGAAACCAGTGTTGCGCAGCTTGCTCGATTACCGGCCCTCCATCGCGATCCATTCGATCGTATGTTGGTCTGTCAAGCCTTGCAGCATAGGCTGACCCTTGTAACAGGAGATGAAATCCTGCACTCGTACCCGGTTATCTGCTTGAAGGCCTAAGAGTGACCGTACAAAGAGGTGCGGAGAAGACAATATGACCTTAACCATTGGCGTCATTGACTATTTGAATGTGCAGCCGGTTTACTACCGTTTGCAGGAACGCCTGGCGGGACGCGATGTGCGCTTCGTCTACGGCGTGCCGACGGCGCTCAACCGGATGCTGATTGACGGCGAGATTGACCTCGCGCCCATCTCGGCCATCGAAACCGCGCGCCATGCCGACCGCTTGGCCGTTATCCCCGACCTGGGCATCGCCACGCTCGGCGCGGTCAAGACGGTGCTGCTCTTTAGCTGGATGCCCGACCCGGCCGAACTGGACGGCTGCACGGTGGCCTTGACCGATCATTCGGCCACGAGCGTGGAGCTGCTCAAAACCTTGTGCCGGGAACGCTATGGCATTGCCCCGCGCTGGCGGGTGACGCCGCAAAACCTGGAAGAGATGCTCACCCGTGCCTCCGGCGCGCTTCTCATTGGCGATGAGGCGTTGATCGAAGGCTCGCTGCATCGCGGCGTAGCGCGGCGCGGTGTGCCGCACGTCTTCGACCTGGGCGATGAGTGGCTGAAGTGGACGGGACTGCCGTTCGTTTTTGCCCTCTGGTCGGTGCGCCGTGATCGCCTGGCTGACCTAGCGGCCAGCGGCATCGTGCCTGCGCTGCACGCAGCCAAGGCGGACGGCTTGCAGCACCTGGAGGCCATCGCGCAAGGCTACGCGCCGCGGTTGAACCTGCCGCCCGGCCTGCTCACCAAGTACCTGCGCGATCTGCGTTACGATCTGACCGGCTGGGACCTGGCGGGCCTGGAGCGCTTCCTGCACCTGACCGTGCCTGAGATGGCGCCCGACGCGCTGCTGGCGTGGCAGGATGAACGTCAGACGCTGGAACCTCTCTTCGCCGCCGCGCTGGCGCCGGCCGGATAGTGTTGACGCAAGCGCCTATGAATACACAAGGAACGCTCGCCATTCCCCCGTGCCCGGCCCTGTTGGCCGACCGCTTCAACACCCTGCGTTTTGATCGCGAACAGCAGGCTGTGGTGTTGCTCGACCGCCGCGCCTATCCATTCCGCACGACGTATGTCGCCTGTCGCACGGTGGAAGAGACGGCGCAGGCCATCGAGCAGATGGTGGTGCAGGGCGGCCCACCGCTGGCCTACGCCGCGGGTCTCGGTCTGGCGGTGGCCGGGCCTGGCCTGGACGATTTGCGCCAGGCCAGCCAACGCCTGCTCGCGACGCGGCCGACGGCCGATGATCTGCACGCCATCGTGCCGCAGGCGCTGCAGCGCGCAGAGGCGGCGGTGGCCGCAGGCGAAAGCCCACAAGCCGCCATCCTGGATTATGTGAATAGCGAAATTGAACGCGGCAATCAGGTCAGCCAGGCTTGCGGCGCGCACGCGGCCACGCTCCTGCGCGACGGCGATCGCATCTTGACCCACTGCCTGGCCGGCGCCGCGCTGTGCTGGATGCTGTGGATTGCCAGGCAGCAGGGCAAGCAGGTGACGTTGATTCCGACCGAGACGCGGCCGTACCTGCAAGGCGCCCGCCTGACCGCCCAGTGCGCCGTAGAGATGGGCATCCCGGTCAAGCTGATCACCGACGGCATGCCGGCGCACCTGATGAGCCAGGGCTTGATTGACAAGTTCATCTGCGCGGCCGACCGTATCACCCTGGACGGGCACATTACCAACAAGGTTGGCACCCTGCACAACGCCATCGCCGCGTCCTATTACGGGATTCCGTTCTACGTCCTGGGTTACGACGGCCCTGACCTAAAGACGCCAACCGCGGACGCCATCGAAATCGAGCAGCGCAACCCGACTGAGGTTTTCTACGCGCGGGGACGTGAGGGAACGGTGCGCACCGCCGTGGAGGGCATTGACGGCGCTTATCCAGCGTTCGACATCACCCCGCCGCACCTGATTGCCGGCATCGTCACCGATCGCGGGATTTTTCCGCCGACATTGGTCGCGCGGTATTGGGAGGGGTGAGGGAGTGAAAAAAGGGCTTGATAGTTCTCTCGCCGTGGTGTAAAATCGTGCCAGGCGTGTTTACCGCTTCGTTGTGCGTACGGTAGGCGCGCGAGTCGGCTCTCAAATTCCATAGTGCACGTTTTCCGGACGGCTCAGTTCAAGTGGCGCCAGAAAAGCGCTGGCGCCGGGTTATGCGGCGGCTCGACCGTTACGGGAAATGCA